>OHQM01000265.1_pt1 | contig 29584 bp, 27 predicted proteins | sample 1577941 | NCBI WGS metagenome assembly OHQM01 (sample SAMEA3879604, study PRJEB24766) | human gut metagenome | biome: human-associated habitat; feature: feces | place: USA | collected 1985/1987
GCGGCCCTGGCCGCCCTGCTCGCGCTGGGCGTGCTGAGAGTGTGCGAGCTGCGCCTTGCATAACGCGCTGCGCGCGGGCATATGCTCTAAGGGGTGATGAGCATGAATTGCCTTTTTTCCGACCTGCGCAGCAAAGAGGTCATAGATTTGAAAAGCGGCGCCAGGCTGGGCTACGTCTGCGACGCCGAGTTCGACTCGTGCAGCGGCCAGATCTGCGCGCTGATAGTGCCCGGTGCCGGACGCGCCGGAGGGCTGCTCGGCCGCGACGACGACTACGTCATCCCCTGGTCGAGCATCTCGCGCCTGGGCAGCGACATCATACTCGTGGACCTCCAGCAGTCCCCCTCCCGCCGGCGGCGGGAGAAGAGGCCGTTTTTATACTGATACCGAGCCGCAAAAAGGCCCGCCGTCCTCCACGGACGGCGGGCCGGCGATTTTTTGGGGATACGAAAAAGGCCCGCCGGCAGGCGAGCCTTGTTTCGGGCGTTTTCACTGCGCTCAGACGGCGCGGGTCACCTTTCCGCTGCGGAGGCAGCGGGTGCAGGCGTAGACGTGCTTGGGGCTTCCGTCTACTATGGCCTTGACGCGCTTGACGTTGGGCTTCCAGGTGCGGTTGGAGCGCCTGTGAGAGTGGCTGACCTTGATGCCGAAGGCCATGTCCTTGCCGCAGAATTCACACTTCGCCATGTATGAAGCACCTCCGTTCTCTTAGAAATCATTGACGAGCTTATCTATAATAGCAGAAGCCCCCCGCAAATGCAAGCTGAATTTTCACATTCTGCGGGTTTATTCATAAAGTATTTGCCAAACGTGGGCTATGTGGTTAAAATGGTCGTATAGATTTCAGAAGGGGGCTGCGTCACAATGGTGCGCGAGGAATATTCCGTCAGCCTGAAGAGCATAGTCGAGGAGCAGGGCCTCACCGTCCTGCACGCCGCGAAGGACTTTGACAGCGCGCGGGTCTACACCGCGGACGTCAACCGCCCCGCCCTCCAGCTGGCGGGCTTTTACGACTATTTTGACCCCAAGCGGCTCCAGCTCATAGGCCGCGTCGAGGGCACATATCTGCAGACCCTGGGCGACCAGGCGAGGCTCGCCGCGCTGGAGCAGTTCATGCGCTTCGACATCGCCGCGCTCATCCTCTGCCACGACACCCAGCCCCTGCGTGAGTGCGTGGAGCTGGCCGAAAAATACGACCGCAACCTGCTCGCAACGAAAGAGGACACCTCCACCTTCATGGCCGACCTAATCAGCATGCTGCGCAACGCCATGGCCCCGCGCGTCACCCTGCACGGCGTGCTCGTGGAGATATACGGCGAGGGCCTGCTCATCATGGGCGACTCCGGCGTCGGCAAGAGCGAGACGGCGCTGGAGCTGATCAAGCGCGGCCACCGCCTCATCGCGGACGACGCCGTGGAGATACGCCGCATCTCGCGCGAGACGCTCATAGGGACGGCCCCCGCGCTCATACGCTACTACATGGAGCTGCGCGGCATAGGCGTCATAAACGCGCGGCACATCTTCGGCGTCGGCGCGGTGAAGCCGGAGTCGAACGTGGACCTCGTCGTGAACTTCGAGCTCTGGGACGACGACAAGGCCTACGACAGGCTGGGCCTTGAGACGGAGTACACCAGCATCCTGGGCGTGAACGTCCCGAGCGTGACCATCCCCGTCCGGCCCGGGCGGAACCTCGCCGTCATCCTGGAGCTGGCGGCCATGAACAACAGGCAGAAGAAGATGGGCTACAACGCCGCCGTGGCGCTGGCCCAGGAACACGACAAGCTGGTGGACAACGGCTGGAGGTACTGAGCCTTGCGAGTTACCGACACACTCATAAAGGAGCTGCGCTCCGCCCTGCCGGGGCTGGAGCTGCACGAGAACGAGCCCATGGCCGCGCACTGCTCCTTCCGCATAGGCGGCCCGGCGCGGCTCATGGCCTGCCCGGCCTCGGGCGCGCAGGCCGCGGCGCTGCTGCGCTTTCTGAGGGAGCGCGGCGCGCCCGTGGAGCTCATGGGCAAGGGCACGAACCTCCTCGTCGCGGACGGGGGGCTGGACGCCGTTGTCGTGCGGCTGGGCGAGGCCATATCTGAGGCCGGGCTGCTGCCCGGGGACCGCGTCAGGGCCGGGGCGGGCATCTCGCTCGCGAAGCTCGCCGTGTTCGCGGCCGACGCCGGGCTCTCGGGCCTGGAGTTTGCCCACGGCATACCCGGCTCGCTCGGCGGGGCCGTGTTCATGAACGCGGGCGCCTACGGGGGCGAGATGAAAGACGTGCTCCAGAGCGCCGAGCTCGCGCTGCCGGACGGCACGGTGAGAGAGGTCCCCGCGCAGGAGCTTGAGCTCAGCTACCGCCACAGCGCGCTTGAGGGCTCGGGGGCGCTCGTCACCGCGGCGACGCTGAAGCTCACGCCCGCGCAGCCGGAGGATATCCGCGCCCGGATGCGGGAGCTCATGGAAAAGCGCCGCGCCTCCCAGCCGCTCGACCTGCCCTCGGCGGGCAGCACCTTCAAGCGGCCGGCCGGAGGATACGCGGCCGCGCTCATAGACCAGGCGGGGCTCAAGGGCTTCGCCATAGGCGGGGCGCAGGTCTCGGAAAAGCACGCGGGCTTCGTCGTGAACCGCGGCGGGGCCACGTTTGAGGACGTGCTGCGCCTCATGGCGCACATAGAAAAGACGGTCTTTGAAAAAAGCGGCATCCGGCTGGAGCCGGAGGTCAGGATCTTGAAGGGTTAAGGGATGGAATTTCTCATAATTTCCGGCATGTCCGGCGCGGGCAAGAGCCTCGCGGCGGACATACTCGAAGACATGGACTACTACTGCGTGGACAACATGCCCGTGGCGCTGCTGCCGCGCTTTGCGGAGCTCTGCCTTGCGACGCGCGGGCGCTACGAGCGCGTGGCCCTTGTCACGGACGTGCGCGAGAGGGAGAGCATCTCGGGCCTCATCGAGGCCCTGGACAGGCTCTGGGAGCAGGGCCTGGAGTACAGGATACTCTACGTCGAGGCGGACATGCCCACCATCGTGCGCCGCTACAAGAGCTCGCGCAGGCCGCATCCCATGCTTGCCGGCGGCTCCATCGAGGAGGCCGTGCGCCTTGAAGTGGCGGCCCTCGCGCCGCTCAGGGAGCGGGCGGACTACATCATCAACACCACGGGCCTCACAACGGCGATGCTCCAGGCGCGCATCGCGGCTCTGCTGCCGGGCGGGGCCGGCGCGCGGCGCCTTGCCGTCACTGTGACGGCCTTCGGCTACAAATACGGCCTGCCCATGGACGCGGACCTCGTCTTCGACGTGCGCTTTCTGCCGAACCCCTTCTACGTCGAGGAGCTCCGGGGCCTCTCGGGCCTCGACAAGCCGGTGTCGGACTTCGTGCTCGGCTGCGGGGACGCGCGGCGTTTTCTGGAGAAGCTGGAGGAGCTGCTCCGCTTCCTCATGCCGCTCTATCTGGAGGAGGGCAAATACAACCTGAACATAGCCATAGGCTGCACGGGCGGGCGGCACAGGAGCGTAGCCGTCGCCTGCGCGCTGGCGGACAGTCTGGAGGAGGCGGGCATCCCCGCCGCGCGGAGCTTCCGCGACCTTGAAAAGGGGTGAGTACATGAGCAGACGCAGACGCGAGGCCGACCCGCGCATCGTCGTCATAGGCGGCGGCACGGGGCTCTCGACCATGCTCCGGGGCCTGAAGCGGCAGTCGGAGAACATAACGGCCGTCGTCACCGTGGCGGACGACGGCGGCGGCTCGGGCATGCTCCGGGCCGACCTGGGCATGCCGCCCCCGGGCGACGTGCGCAACTGCATCCAGGCCCTGGCGAACACGGAGCCGACGATGGAAAAGCTCCTGGCCTACCGCTTCACCGAGGGCAGCCTCAGGGGCCAGAGCTTCGGCAACCTCTTTCTTGCCGCGCTCAACGGCATGTCGGAGACCTTCGACGAGGCCGTGCGCAAGATGAGCGAGGTCCTGGCCATCACGGGCCGGGTCCTGCCCGTCACTAACGAGAACGTCTACCTCGCCGCGGAATTCGACGACGGCAGCGAGGTCACGGGCGAGTCGCACATAGCCGACGCCAAGAAGGCCCGGGACGCGCGCATCCGGCGCGTGCGGCTCATCCCGGAGCGGCCCGCGGCCCTGCCCCAGGTGCTGGAGGCCATAGAGGCGGCGGATATGATAGTTTTAGGCCCCGGGAGCCTGTACACGAGCATCATGCCGAACCTGCTGACCGAGGGCGTGGCCGCCGCCGTGGCGGCCTCGGACGCCTTCAAGGTCTACGTCCTGAACGTCATGACCCAGGACGGCGAGACGGAGGGCTACACGGCCTCGGACCACATCGGGGCGCTGTTTTCAAATTCGGGCGAGCGGCTGTTCGACTGGTGCCTGGCAAACGACAGGCCCATCCCTGAGCGGCTGCTGGAGCGCTACGGCGCGGAGGGCGCGGAGCCCGTCCGCGTGGACGAGGAGGCCGTATCTGCCCTGGGCGTGGGCCTCTTGCGCGCGCCCGTGGCCGGCTGGGCCTCGGGCTATGTGCGGCACGAGCCGGAGGACCTGGCCCGGGAACTGCTGCGGCTCTACCGCGAGAAATCCCACACGCGGGTCTACGGCTGAGAGGCCGGGCAGGAAGGGAGGCGGGAAAAGGTGACCTTTTCAGCCAGGGCGAAGGCGGAGCTCTGCCGTGTGCCCATAAAAAAGCGCTGCTGCGCCGTGGCGGAGGCCTACGGCGTGCTGCTGTATTGCAGCCAGTTTTCGAGCCGGGAGCTCAGGATAGTCACGGCCAGCGAGGATTTTGCCGAGCGCCTGCCCCGGCTCTTCCGCCGCGCCTTCAACCTCGGCTTCGACGAGACCCCGGCCGCCGGCCGCGCGGGCAAGAGCCGCTTTTCCGTCTCGGATACGGAGAAGATAGCCTCCATCTACCGCGCCTTCGGCATGGAGCCTGCGGAGACGCTGAGCCTGCACATAAATCTGGGCGTGCTCGAAAACGACTGCTGCCGGGCCTCCTTCGTGCGCGGCGCCTTCCTCGCGGGGGGCAGCGTGACGGACCCGGCCAAGAGCTTCCACCTGGAGCTCGCCACCACCCACGCCAGCGTCAGCCGGGAGCTGAGCTCCCTGCTCTTTGAGCTGGGCTTCGAGCCCGGACAGGCCCGGCGCGGGGCAAACTGCCTGAGCTATCTCAAGCAGTCCGAGACGATAGCCGACTTTCTCACCGCCGTGGGCGCGCCCGTGGCGGCGCTGGACGTCATCTCCGCCAAGGTGGAGCGGGACATGCGCAACGAGATAAACCGCAAGGTAAACTGCGACACCGCGAACGCGGACAAGACCGTCGCCGCCGCGCAGGCCCAGCTGTCCGCCATACGCGCCGTGGAGCGCGAATACGGCCTCGACGGCCTGCCGGAGGGCCTGCAGCAGGCCGCGCTGCTGCGCATCGCCAACCCCGAGGCCAGCCTCGCGGACCTCGCGCAGCTCTCGTACCCCCCCGTGACGAAATCCTGCCTCAGCCACAGGCTCAAAAAGCTCACGGAACTCGGCCGGGGCATCGCAAAGGAGGACTGAGCCATGGCCTTTGCCCATCTGCATGTACACACGGAATACAGTTTGCTAGACGGCGCCTGCCGCGTGGAGGCCCTGGCCAGGCGCGCCAAGGAGCTCGGCTTCACGAGCCTCGCCATCACCGACCACGGCGTCATGTACGGCGCCGTCGCCTTCTACGAGGCCTGCGTGAAAGAGGGCGTGAAGCCCGTCATCGGCTGCGAGGTCTACGTCGCCCCGCGCGGGCGCACGGACAGGGAGCACGGCGTGGACTCGGAGTACACCCACCTCATCCTCCTGTGCAAGAACGAGACGGGCTACCGCAACCTCTGCTACCTCGTCTCCATGGGCTTTGTGGAGGGCTTTTATATAAAACCGCGCATCGACTGGCCGCTGCTCTACGGGCACACGGAGGGCCTTGTCTGCCTCTCCGGCTGCCTGGCCGGCGACATTCCGCAGAAGATAGTCTCCGGCCGCTACGACGAGGCCAAGCGGAAGGCCCTGGAACTGCGTGAGGCCTTTGGCGAGGACTTCTACCTTGAGCTTCAGCGCCACGGCATCCCGGACGAGGACGCCGCCGCGCGCGGGCTCATCCGCCTGCACGAGGAGACCGGCATCCCCCTCGCCCTCACGAACGACGCGCACTATATCGACAAAAAGGACGCCTACTACCAGGACGTCCTCATGTGCATCCAGACCGGCAAGACCGTGGACGAGGCCGAGCGCATGCGCTTCGAGACGCAGGAGTTCTACCTCAAGAGCGAGGAGGAGATGCGCGCGCTCTTCCCCGGCCAGGAGGAGGCCGCGGACAACACCGCCCTCATCGCCCAAAAGTGCAGCTTCGACTTCGAGTTCGGGCGCTATCACCTGCCCCGCTTCAAGCTGCCCGAGGGCGAGACGGACAGCGCCGCCTACCTCAAAAAGCTCTGCGAGGCCGGCTTCCTGCGCCGCTACGGCGCGGACCGTGAGGACGCGCGGCGCCAGCTCGCCTACGAGCTCGACATGATAGGCAAGATGGGCTTTGTGGACTACTTCCTCATAGTCTCGGACTTCATCGGCTACGCCAAGGGCCAGGGCATACCCGTCGGCCCCGGGCGCGGCTCCGCCGCGGGCAGCGTCGTCTCCTACTGCCTGGGCATAACGGACATAGACCCCATCAAATACAGCCTCTACTTCGAGCGCTTCCTGAACCCGGAGCGCGTCTCCATGCCGGATATAGACATCGACTTCTGCGTCCGCCGCAGGGGCGAGGTCATTGATTATGTAAACCGCAAATACGGCGCCGACCACGTGGCGCAGATCGTGACCTTCGGGACCATGGCCGCGCGCGCGGCCATACGGGACACGGGCCGGGCGCTGAACATCAGCTACGCCGACTGCGACGCCGTGGCAAAGCAGGTGCCCTTTGCCATAGGCATGACGCTCGACGAGGCGATGAAGCTCTCGAAGCAGCTGCGGGAGATGTACTCCGGCGACGAGAAGCTCCGCTCGCTCATAGACACGGCGAAGGCCCTGGAGGGCATGCCGCGCCACGCCTCGACCCACGCGGCGGGCGTCGTCATCACGGAGCGGCCGGTGTATGAGTACGTCCCGCTGGCGAAAAACGACGAGAGCATCGTCACCCAGTACACGATGACGACGCTGGAGCACCTGGGGCTTCTGAAGATGGACTTTCTCGGCCTGCGGAACCTGACGGTGCTGGAGGACGCGGCGGAGCTGGCGCGCCGGCGGCAGCCGGACTTCGACGTCGCCTCCGTGCCGGAGGACGACGCGGACACCTTCGCCATGCTCTCTGCGGGCAAGACCGAGGGCGTATTCCAGCTGGAATCGACGGGCATCACCGCCGTGTGCACGGGCCTGAAGCCGAAGAGCATAGAGGACATCACCGCCGTCATCGCCCTCTACCGCCCGGGGCCGATGGACAGCATCCCCCGCTTTCTCGCCTGCTCGGCGCAGCCGGAGAAGATAAGCTACAAGCACCCGATGCTGGAGCCGATACTTTCCGTCACCTACGGCTGCATAGTATATCAGGAACAGGTCATAGAGATATTCCGGCGTCTCGCGGGCTTCTCGCTGGGCCAGGCGGACATGATACGCCGCGCCATGTCGAAAAAGAAGCACGAGGTCATAGACGCGGAGCGCCGCGCCTTCATACACGGCGACGAGGCGCGCGGCATCCCCGGCTGCGTCAAAAACGGCGTGGACGAGGCCACGGCCAACAGCATCTACGACGAGATACTCGACTTTGCCAGCTACGCCTTCAACAAGGCCCACGCCGTGGCCTACGCCGTCGTGGCCTACCGCACGGCCTATATGAAATGCCACTGGCCCTGCGAGTACATGGCCGCCCTGCTGACAAGCGTCCTGGACTCCAGCGCCAAGGTGGCCGAGTATATCACGGAGTGCCGGGAGATGGGCATCAAGGTCCTGCCCCCGGACGTGAATGAGTCGGACGCGCGCTTCACGGTCGTGGGCGGGAATATCCGCTTCGGCCTCGTGGCCATCAAGAACATAGGCGAGCGCTTCATCCAGCTGCTGATGCAGGAGCGGGCGGAAAACGGGCCTTTCACGGGCTTTGAGGAGTTCTGCCGCCGCATGTCGGGCAAGGAGCTCAACCGCCGCGCGGTGGAAAGCCTCATAAAGGCCGGGGCCTTCGACAGCCTGGGCTGCCGCCGCAAGGCGCTCATGCAGATGACGGACGGCGTGCTTGAATGTATCGCCTCCGACGGGCGCAGGAACATAGACGGGCAGCTGGACCTCTTCGGCCTGGACGAGGCCGGGGAGCCCGGCGGGGCCTCCTCCTCCGTGCCTGTGCCGGACGTGGCGGAGTATTCGAGCCGGGAGCTCATGGCCATGGAGCGGGAGACAACGGGACTGTACCTGAGCGGCCACCCGATAGACGACTACCGCGAGGCCGCGCGCCGCGCCGGGGCCGTCAGCATAGGCGCGGTCATGTCCGACTTCGCCTCCCCCGAGGGGCCGGAACGCTTCCAGGACGGGCAGTACGTCACCCTGGCCGGCATCGTGGCCTCCTCCCGCACGCGCACGACGAAAAACGGCCGCCTCATGTGCTACATCCAGTTTGAGGACGACAGCGGCGCCATGGAGCTGCTGGCCTTCCAGAGGACCCTGGACGAGAGCGGCGGCTATATAAGCGAGAACGCCGCCCTCCTGGTGCGCGGGCGCATCTCCCTGCGCGACGAGAAGGAGCCCCAGCTCATGGTGGACACCGTCCGCCCCCTTTCGGACCTCAACGAGCCCGGCGCCTCCGAGCCTCCGAAGAAAGAGCGCAAGCTCTGGCTGCGCCTGCCCACGGCCGATCCGCGCCTCATGCGCCGCATAGAGCTGCTGTGCGAGATGTTCCCGGGCCGGGAGCGCATGATCCTCGTCTTTGCCGACACCGGCCGCCGCCTGGGCGCCGAGTGCGTCATAAAAAACAGCCTCCTGCGCGAGCTGGAGGAACTGCTGGGCCGGGAGAACGTTGTCGTGAAATAGGCCCCCGCGTTGACAATATACGGAACGGGTGCTATAATTTTAAGAAATCTTTATCACATGGGAGTGATAGTCCTAAATGGACACAGGCAGTCGATTGTCAATAGCGGCGATCATCATCCTCCTCGGCTTTGCAATGTATTTTGCCATCGCCGAGACGGCTTTTGCAACAGTCTCCAGGATCCGCCTCAAGAGCAGGCTCGACAAGGGGGATCACAGGGCCAAGGGGGCGCTGTTAGTCTTGGATAACTTCGACAAGGCTATCACCACCGTCCTCATAGGCACCAACATCGTACACATAACCGTCGCGGCCATCGTGACGGTGCTCGTGACGCGCAAATGGGGCATTTCGGCGGTCACAGCGGGCACCTTAGTCACGACGGCCGTGGTTTTTTTCGCGGGCGAGATGCTGCCCAAGTCGATAGCGAAGAAATACAGCGAGCGGCTGTGCCTGCAGACGGCGGGCTCCCTGCGTTTTTTCATGGCGCTCTTCTCCCCCCTGTCCGCGGCGCTGACGGCCATAGGCCACGCCGCCTCGAACCTCACGCGCGGCGACCCCGAGGTCTCGGTCACGGAGGATGAGCTCTACGACATCATAGAGGACATGACGGACGAGGGTACGCTTGAGCCGGAGCGGGGCGAGCTCATGAGCTCGGCGCTGCAGTTTGCGGACCTCTCCGTCGAGACGGTGCTGACGGCGCGCGTGGACGTCGCGGCGATAAACTCCGAGTGGGACAGCGAGCGGGTGCTCGCCTTCATAAAGGAGCAGCGCCACTCCCGCCTGCCCGTGTACGAGGGCAGCATAGACAACATCGTCGGCGTTTTGCAGATACGCAAGTACATAAGGGCCTATCTGAAAGAAGGCCCCTCCGTCAGCCTGAGCGCCCTGCTGGACGAGGCCTATTTCGTCCAGCGCAGCATGAAGATAGACGAGCTGCTCTCCGTCATGAGCCAGAAGAAGCTGAACATGGCCGTCGTCACGGACAGCTACGGCGGCACGCTGGGCATAGTCACCGTGGAGGACATCCTGGAGGAGCTCGTGGGCGAGATCTGGGACGAGGACGACGTCGTGGAGGAGAGCTTCGTGCCCCTGGGCGGCGGCAGGTACGAGGTGGACGCCTCGCTCACCGTGGGAGAGGTCTTCGACCGCATGGATTTCGAGCCGGAGCACGAGGACGAGGACCTGGAGCACAAGCTGATGGGCGAATGGGCCTACGAGCAGTTCGACCGCATCCCGCGCGAGCGGGAGAGCTTCGAATACGAGGGGCTGGCCGTCACGGTCTCGGAGATGCACCAGAACCGCATAGTGAAGCTGGTATGCCGGGCGCTCCCGGCTCCCGGGGAAGGGGGCGGGGAGAAATGAGCGGATACATAGCCGCCTACATAGTCCTCATCTGCCTGTCGGCCTTTTTCTCGGCCTCGGAGATGTGCTTCTCCTCGGCCAACCGCATGAGGCTGGAGTCCGCCGCCGAGGGCGGCTCCCGCGGGGCCAGGATCGCCCTCAAGGTCATGGACAGGTTCGACGACTCGCTCTCGGCCATACTCATAGGCAACAACCTCGTGAACATCGCGACCTCCTCCATCGCCTCTGTCGTCGCCATCCTCATCGCCGGCGACCACTGGACCTGGCTCTCCACCGTTGTGACGACCATACTCGTCATGATCTTCGGCGAGACCATGCCGAAGATCGTCGCGAAGAAGAACGCCAACCGCATCGCGCCGGTCTTCGCCTACCCCATAAGGCCGCTCACCTATATCCTCATGCCGGTCATCTGGATAGTCGTGGGCCTGGTGCGCCTGTTCACCCTGCCGCTCAGGGGCGAGGAGCAGCAGGAGGACGACGAGGCCGCCGTCGAGGAGCTGCAGTCCATCATAGAGACCGCCGAGGACGAGGAGGTGCTCGACGAGAACCGCTCGGAGCTCCTCCAGGCCGCCCTGGACTTCTCCGAGGTCAGCGCCAGCGAGGCCATGACCGCGCGCGTGGACGTCGAGGCCATAGACATAGACGACGACTGGGAGGAGATACTGGAGGTCATAGATAACTCCACCCACTCCCGCCTGCCCGTGTACGAGGACAGCATAGACAATGTCATCGGCTTCCTCTACCTCAACCACTTCCTGAAGGCCCTGACGGAAAACGAGCGTCCCGACATCCGCTCCCTGCTCATGGAGCCGCTCTACGTCTACAAGACGATAAAGCTCCCGCAGGTGCTCTCGGAGCTGCGGCACGCGAAAAAGCACCTGGCCATAGTCACGGACGAGTACGGCGGCACCCTGGGCGTCATCTCCATGGAGGACGTACTGGAGGAGATAGTCGGCGACATCTGGGACGAGACGGACGAGGTCGAGAGCGAGGTCGTCGAGAAGGCCGAGGGCGAATACGAGCTGGACGGCGACATGTCCATCTCCGACTTTCTGGAGCTGCTCGGCCTGTCGGAGGAGAGCTTCGACTGCGAATCCGACACCGTCGGCGGCTGGACGCTGGAGCGCTTCGGCGGCTTCCCCGGGGAGGGGGACAGCTTCCGCTACGAGGACCTGGAGGTCACGGTGCTGGCCATGGACGGCCTGCGGGTGGACCGGGTGCTCGTAAAGCGCAGCGGGCCCGAGCCGGGCGAGACTGAAGAAAACTGATAAAACGGAGGCCCCATTAAAATGGAACTTTTCAAGGGCCGCCCCGAGGACTGCTCCGGGCGGCTTGAGCGCGAAAAGCGCACCTACGACCTGCTGGACAGCCTGGGCATGACCTACTGGCGCACCGACCACGCCGACAGGCCCGCCGGCAATATGGAGGCCTGCAACGAGATAGACGCCGTGCTCGGCGTCCTCATCTGCAAGAACCTCTTCCTCTGCAACCGCCAGCGCACGAGCTTCTATCTGCTGCTCATGCCCGGCGACAAGCCCTTCAAGACGAAGGAGCTCTCAAAGCAGATAAATTCCTCCCGCCTCTCCTTCGGCACGGGCGAGGAGATGGAGGAGCTTTTGGGCGTCAGCCCCGGCTCCGCATCCGTCATGGGGCTCATGAACGACCCCGAGGGCCGGGTGCGGCTCCTGGTGGACGAGGACGTGCTGGCCGGCGAATTCTTCGGCTGCCACCCCTGCATCAACACCTCAAGCCTGAAGCTCGTGACGCGCGAGCTCGTCGAAAAATTTCTGCCCGCCGTGGGCCACGAGATGACCGTCGTACAGCTCACCGGCGCGGAATGAGGCCCGAAAACAGGAAACCGCAGCGCCCCCTTAAACGGGGCGCTGCGGTTTTTTTGCTTGCTGCGGCCTTCAGACGACCACGGCGGTGCCGGAGGCGCTGACCATGAGCATGCCGTTATCGGTGCCCAGGACCTCGTAGTCGATGTCCACGCCGACGACGGCGTTGGCGCCGGTGCGCTCTGCCCTGCGGCACATCTCGTCCAGCGCCTCGTTGCGCGCGTTCTGGAGCTCCTCCTCGTAGCCGGCGCTGCGGCCGCCGAAGAAGTTGCGGAGGCCCGCGCCTATGTCCTTGAATACGTTTATGCCCGTTATGACCTCGCCGAAGACGATGCCGCGGTACTCGCGGATGGGGCTGCCCTCTATGGAGTTGGTAGTCGTGACTATCATACTGACGTCCTCCGTCTGTCACTGGATTCGGCTTTGCCGTGCTTACAGTATATCCAGGCTCGCGGCTTTGTCAAGCCCTCAGCCCTCGTGCAGGCGGCCAACGGTGCCGATATCCATGAGCTCCGTCGTGTCCGGGCTCATGTGCTCGCAGAGCAGGCTCGCGGCGGCGAGGGCCGTGTCAAGGCTCGTGATGCACAGGATGCCGCGGCGGATGGCCTGGCGGTGCAGCTCGATGTAGTCGCCCATCGTGTCGTCGTGCAGGGCGCCGGAGTAGATGACGAGGCCGATGCCAGCGCGCTCCAGCAGGCCGCCGAGGTCCGCCGTGCGGCTGACGGCGCCGATGTCGAAGGCGTAGCAGCCCAGGGCCTTGATGGCGTTCGCCGTGTCGGGCGTGGCGAACATGTGCAGGCCCTCGGCGTCCAGCTTTCGGACCAGGGCTTCGATCTCGCCCAGCTGGCGGTTCTCGACGCTCAGCAGCACGCCGCGCCTCGCGCCGCCCGGCGCGCTCAAAAAGCTGTAGCCCGCCGCGCACATGGCCTTGTAGATGGCCTCCTTCAGCGTACGGCCCACGCCCAGCACCTCGCCCGTGGACTTCATCTCGGGGCCGAGCAGGCTGTTAGCATCCGGCAGCTTCTCGAAGGAGAAGACCGGCGCCTTCACGCCGTAGACCGGCGAGGGCGGCAGCAGCCCGTCCGGGCAGCCCAGCTCCTCCAGCGAGGCGCCCATCATGACGCGCGTGGCGATGTCCACCATGTGGACGCCCGTGACCTTGCTGAGATAGGGGATGGTCCGCGACGCGCGGGGGTTCACCTCTATGACGTAGAGCTTCCCCTCGTAGATGAGGTACTGGATGTTCACGAGCCCGCGCGTGCCGAGAGCGAGGGCGAGGCGGCGGGAGCAGTCTGCGACGTGCTCCGTCATCTCGGGCGAGAGGCTGCGCGGGGGATAGATGGCGATGGAGTCGCCGGAGTGGATGCCCGCGCGCTCGACGTGCTCCATTATGCCGGGGATGAGCACGCGCTCGCCGTCGGAGATGACGTCGCACTCCAGCTCCGTGCCGGGCATGTACTTGTCCACGAGCACGGGGTTCGCTATGCCGCCGGAGAGGATGACGCCCATGTAGCGGCGCACGTCGGCCTCCTCGTGGGCTATGACCATGTTCTGGCCGCCGATGACGTAGGAGGGGCGCAGCAGGACAGGGTAGCCCAGGCGCTCCGCTGCGGCCAGGGCCTCCTCCATGGTGTTGACGCCCGCGCCGCGCGGCCGCTCTATGCCCATGGTGCCGAGCAGCTCGTCGAACTTCTCCCTGTCCTCGGCGAGGTCTATGCCCTCGGCGGAGGTGCCGAGGATCTTCACACCCTGGGACACGAGGAAGTTCGCCAGCGAGATGGCCGTCTGCCCGCCGAAGGCCACGACGACGCCGACGGGCTTTTCGACCTCTATGACGCCCATGACGTCCTCGGGGCAGAGCGGCTCGAAGTAGAGCCGGGAGGCGGTGTCGTAGTCCGTCGAGACGGTCTCGGGGTTGTTGTTTATGATGACGACGTCGTAGCCCATCTTCCGCAGGGTCTGCACGCAGTGGACGGAGCTGTAGTCGAACTCTATGCCCTGGCCTATGCGGATGGGGCCGGAGCCGAGGACTATGACCGTCTCGCGGCCCTCGGCTCGCTTGGCGCGCGCGTCGCAGTAGCCCTCCGGCACGGAGTAGAAGTAGGGAGTGCGCGCCTCAAATTCCGCCGCGCAGGTATCGACCATCTTGTAGCTAAGCGGCGGGCGCTCGGGCGTCTTGCAGCCGGAGATGCGGCCTATGGCGGCGTCCGTGTAGCCCATGCGGCGGGCCTCCTTGTAGTTTTCCGCCGTGAGGCCGGCGGCGAGGGAGTCCTCGATCAGCTTCATGCCCAGGAGCTTGCGCAGGAACCACTCGTCTATGCGGGTCATGTCGTGCAGGGCCTCGACGGACCAGCCGGCCTTCAGGGCCTCGAAGAGGGTGAAGATGCGCATGTCGTCCATGTCGAGGATGCGCTGGCTGAGCGGGCAGCGGGAGGAGGGCGCGCGGTTTAAGGTGTCCTGCTTTATCTCTGCCCCGCGCACGGCCTTCATGAGCGCCGCCTCGAAACAGGGGGCTATGCTCATGACCTCGCCCGTGGCCTTCATCTGCGGCCCGAGGCCCCGGCTCGCGCCGGCGAACTTGTCGAAGGGCCACTTCGGGAACTTCACGACCACGTAGTCCACCGTTGGCTCGAAGCAGGCGTAGGTCTCGCCCGTGACCTCGTTTTTGATCTCGTCCAGGGTGTAGCCCAGCGCGATCTTGGCCGAGACCTTGGCTATGGGGTAGCCCGTGGCCTTGGAGGCCAGGGCCGAGGAGCGGGAGACGCGGGGATTCACCTCTATGACGGCGTAGTCCATGCTCTCGGGGTCGAGCGCGAACTGGCAGTTGCAGCCGCCCTCTATGCCCAGCTTGCCGATGATGGCGAGGGCCGCGCTGCGCAGCATCTGATACTCCGTATCGGCCAGGGTCAGGGCCGGGGCCACGACGATGGAGTCGCCCGTGTGGACGCCGACGGGGTCCAGGTTCTCCATGCTGCAGATGGTGACGGCGCTGCCCGCCGAGTCGCGCATGACCTCGAACTCTATCTCCTTCCAGCCGAAGATGTACTTCTCGACCAGCACCTGGTGTATGGGCGAGGCGTCGAGGCCCGCGGCGGCGACGGAGGCCATCTCCTCCTCGCTGTGGGCGATGCCGCCGCCCGTGCCGCCCAGGGTGAAGGCGGGACGGATAATAACGGGGTAGCCTATGGCGTGGGCCGCGGCCAGGGCGGCGGGCAGGGTCTCCGCCGTGCGGGAGGGGATGGTCGGCTGGCCTATCTCGGCCATGGCGTCCTTGAAGAGCTGGCGGTCCTCGCTCTTGAGGATGGCGTCGATGTTCGTGCCGATGAGGCGGACGCCGTGCTCGCGCAGGAAGCCGGACTTGTGCAGCTCCATGGCGAGGTTAAGGCCCGTCTGGCCGCCGAGGCCTGCGAGCAGGCTGTCGGGCTTTTCCTTCTCGATGATGCGCTCCACCGTGCGGCGGTCGAGGGGCTCGATGTACACCCTCCCCGCCATGTCGGGGTCCGTCATGATGGTGGCCGGGTTGGAGTTCACCAGCACGGCCTCGACCCCCTCCTCCATGAGCAGGCGGCAGGCCTGGGTGCCGGCGTAGTCGAACTCCGCCGCCTGGCCTATGACTATCGGCCCCGAGCCTATGACCAGGACCTTCTTTATGCTCTTATCCTTAGGCATCGGCTTTTCCCTCCATCATGGCTACGAATCTGGCGAACATGCCGCCGCAGTCGAGCGGTCCCCCGTGCGCCTCGGGGTGGAACTGCAGCGAAAAGGCGCGCTTGCCGGGGTAGTCGAGGCCCTCGCAGGAGCCGTCGTTCACGTTCACGAAGCGCATGACCGCGCCGGAGCCGTCAAGGGAGGCGTTGTCGACCGCGTAGCCGTGGTTCTGGCTCGTGACATAGACCCGGCCGGTGGCGAGGTCCTTTGCCGGCTGGTTCGCGCCGCGGTGGCCGAACTTCATCTTCCGCGTCCTCGCCCCCGCGGCCAGGGCCATCATCTGGTGGCCGAGGCAGATGCCGAAGACCGGGAGTTTATCCATGAGCAGGCGTATCTGCTCTATGCAGAATCCATTCTCCGCCGGGTCGCCGGGGCCGTTCGAGAGCATGACCCCGTCGTGTCCCGCGGCAAGGATGGTCTCCGCGGAGGTCTTGGCCGGGTAGACCGTGACGGCGCAGCCCTGTTCGAGCAGGCAGTCGCCTATGCTGCGCTTGTAGCCGAAGTCCAGCATCGCGACGGAAAAGCGCGGCTGCCCCTCGGGCAGCAGCAGGCGCGGCTCCTTCACCGTCACCTCGTCCACCACGCCGCAGACGCGGTGCGCCCGCACCCGTTCGAGCAGCGCCTCGTCGGGCTCGGCGTCCGTAACGGCGGCGTTCATGACGCCCTTGTCGCGTATGAGCTGGGTTATGCGCCGGGTGTCCACGCCGCAGATGCCGCAGACCCCCTCCGAGCGCAGGAAGCTGTCCACATCCGTCTCCGAGCGGAAGTTCGAGGGCTCCCGGCAGTATTCGCGCACCACGACGGCGCGCGCGTGGATGTGAGGGCTCTCACGGTCGGCATAGCATATGCCGTAGTTGCCCAGCATGGGGAAGGTGAAGGTCACGAGCTGGCCGCGGTAGCTGGGGTCCGTGAGGCTCTCGGCGCAGCCCGTCATGCCCGTGGTGAAGACCAGCTCACCCACGCGCGTGCCGGACGCGCCGAAGCCCTCCCCCTCGAACACCATGCCGTTTTCCAGCAGCAGATAGGCCCTTGGCATCTTTCTTCGGCTCCTTTCGCCGCCCCCTGGGGGGCGGAAATTCAGCGTATAATGAATAAATATTCTCGAATATATCTGTAAAAAGCGGGCGCCCGCCCGGTCATTAAAATATAATACTCGCATTACAGGCCGAGGTCAAGCGCGTTTTTCCCCTTTTTTCGCCGCTTGGGCGAAAGGCTGAAACCCGGGGCCTCCTCGTGAATAAAAATTTTGCAACATTCACTAAGCCCGCCCCACTCCGCAGGGGCTTGACAGCTCCGCCCCGCTGTGATAAATTATTGCCGCCAAGTGTGTTAATACAATTAGTACACATTGCCGTCCGCCTTATTTAATCAAATCTTAAGGTACAGTTGAATTTGTTTTTAAACTTCTGTCGTTATAATCGTGGACAGATGGGAGGGACCCGACAATGGAAGCCGTAAAGACAATAAACTATATAATATCCATCGTTTTCATAGTTTGCTACACCTACCAGTTTTTCTACATACTCGTCCCCTACGTGGTGAAGGACCGCCGCCGGGGCGAGGTGAGGGGCCACCGCTACGCGGTGCTCATTTCGGCGCGCAACGAGGAAGCCGTCATCGGCCAGCTGCTGGAGAGCATAAAGCGCCAGAGCTACGACGGCGGCCTCGTCACGACCTTCGTCGTTGCTGACAACTGCACCGACGGCACGGCCCGAGTCGCCGCCGAGTCCGGTGCCATAGTCTTTGAGCGCTTCGACTCCGCCAATGTCGGCAAGGGCTATGCGCTCAACTATCTGCTGCACCGCATAGACGAGCTCTTCCCCGAGCGGCCCTTCGACGGCTACTTCGTCTTCGATGCGGACAATGTGCTTGAAGAAAACTACATCGAAGAGATGAACCGCGTCTTCTCCGAAGGCTATGAGATAGTAACGAGCTACCGCAACTCCAAGAACTTCGGGGACAACTGGATCTCCTCCGGCTATGCGCTCTGGTTCCTGCGCGAGTCGCAGTTTTTGAACCACGCGCGCATGAAGCTCGGCACGAGCTGCGCCGTCTCCGGCACGGGCTTTCTCTTCTCGCAGAAGGTCCTGGGCGACTGCGGCGGCTGGAATTTCCACCTGCTGACCGAGGACATTGAGTTCACCGTCCACAACGTCGTGCGCGGGCTCAAGATAGGCTACTGCCACGACGCCGTCCTCTACGACGAGCAGCCCACCCGCTTCCGCCAGTCCTGGAACCAGCGCCTGCGCTGGGCGAGGGGCTATCTCCAGGTCTTCGGCAAGTACGGGAAGGACCTCCTGCGCGGCATAGCCCACGGCAGCTTCTCCTGCTTTGACATGACCATGAACATCATGCCCGCCGCCATCCTCACCTTCATCGGCGTTTTTGCCAACGGCGCGGCCGCCGTCTGGGGCCTCATTACCGGCCAGGACGTCAGCGTCGTGGGCGAGTCCCTGCTCTCCATGCTCGTGAACACCTACCTGACGCTCATCGTCATAGGCGGCTCCGCCACCATAAGCGAGTGGAAGCGCATCTATGCGCCCACCTGGAAGAAGATCGTCTATACCCTGACCTTCCCCATCTTCATGTTCACCTACATACCCATCTCCTTCGCCGCGCTCTTTGCCCGCCGCGTCACCTGGAAGCCCATCGTTCACAGCCGGTCGGCTTCCCTGGCGGACATCCGCGCCGCGGCCGAAACTCTCTCCGGCCGCACCGCCTGAGCCCGGCGCACCCCCAACCCCGGCCCCGCCCTCCCCCGGCGGGGCCCTTTATATGTGAAATATAGCTAATTATTTAACTAACGTGCTGGTTATTATATTCACAATTTATTGTTGACTTTTTAACGAGAGAGTGCTATATTATTAACGAACCAAGGGGCAAGGCCCCGGAAAGGAGCAAGCTGCTATGAAGATCGTTCAGGGCAACGGCATAAACTACGAGGTCAAGGGTATCCGCGAGGAAGAGGCCGCTTTCACTCTGGAAGAGGGTCTGACGCAGGTCAACAAGCGCCGCAACGCCTATGTTGACAGCAATCTCGACGTAGTTATAAACGAGGTCCGCAGCGGCTACGGCGTGGAGGTCAGGGCTGTCCTGCAGTAAGTCCCCTCCCCCGACATTTGAAACAACAACTTTATATATAAAGGCGCGCGGAGCTCCGCGCGCCTTTTTGCGTCAGAGCTCAAAAAAGCGGCCGGCACCAGGTGTGCCGGCCGCTTTGGGTTTAGCTTACTTGTTGCGGACGCTGTCGATATAGGCGGTGAGGTCGAGCATCTTGTTGGAGAAGCCCCACTCGTTGTCGTACCAGGCGACGAGCTTGACGAAGTTGGGGTTCAGGCCGATGCCGGCCTTGGCGTCGAAGATGGAGGTGTGGGGGTCGGTGCGGAAGTCGGAGGAGACGACCTCCTCGTCGGTGTAGGCCAGGACACCGGCCATGGAGCCCTCGGCGGCCTCCTTGACGGCGGCGCAGATCTCGTCGTAGCTGGCGCCCTTCTCAAGGCGGCAGGTGAGGTCAACGATGGAGACGTCGGCGCTGGGGATACGCATGGACATGCCGGTGAGCTTGCCCTTCAGCTCGGGGATGACCTTGCCGACGGCCTTGGCGGCGCCGGTGGTGGAGGGGATGATGTTCTCGAAGCAGCTGCGGCTCAGGCGCCAGTTCTTCTTGGAGAAGGCGTCAACGACGTTCTGGGTGGCGGTGCCGGCGTGGACGGTGGTCATGAGGCCCTCGATGATGCCGAACTTGTCGTTGATGACCTTGGCGAGAGGAGCCAGGCAGTTGGTGGTGCAGGAGGCGTTGGAGACGACGGTCATGCTGGTGTCGTACTTGTCGAGGTTGACGCCGCATACGAACATCGGGGTATCGTCCTTGGAGGGGCCGGAGAGAACGACGACCTTGGCGCCGGCGTCGAGATGGGGCTGGGCGCTCTCCTTGGTGAGGAACTTGCCGGTGCACTCGAGGACGTAGTCAACGCCCAGCTCGCCCCAGGGCAGCTGGGAGGGATCGCGGGAGCCGAGGACCTTGACGGTCTTGCCGTTCACGACCAGGTTGCCGTCCACGACCTCGACGCTGCCGTTGAAGCGGCCGTGCACGGAGTCGAACTTGGTGACGTAGGCGAGCTGCTCAGGGGTCTTGTCGGGGGCGTTCACGGCGACTATCTCGATGTCGTCGCGGACGATGCCGGCACGGAAAACCAGGCGGCCGATGCGGCCAAAACCATTGATGCCAACTTTGATGCTCATTTTTATTCCTCCGTATCTGAAAATGTGATGAACTGATTTATTTTTGCCGGAAGTATTCTATAACATCCGGGAAGAAATTTCAATACCATATTTGCAATATTCTAAACATTCCATACGTTTTGAGCTAAACTTGCCAGATTTTTTCGGGCGCGCGGGCGCGGCTTGCGGCATATCATATATGAGCGGGCGCCGGCGCTGGAGAAAACTTCGGCGCAAATCGACATCCTTCGGCCGAAAAGGTTGTATTGAAGCGGGAAATTTGATATCATGTGTAAAAATCTGAGCGAGAGGTAGAGCATGAAGGACGCTTACAAAAACACAGCCGCGCTCTTCGAGTCGGCGCTTGAGGCGGTCATAGGCACGGACGGGGAGCAGGTGGTCTTCATGAACCCGGCGGCGGTGTCGGCTCTGGGCGAGCACCGGGGCGAGGCTCTCTCTTCCCTGCTGCCGGCGGAGGTCCTGGGGCTGGTTCCGGGGCAGGTCGCGGCGCTGACGCTCTGCGGGCGCAGGGCCAGTCTGCGCGCCGCCTCCGCCCCTGGGCTGAAGGTGTTTTTCGTGGCCTTTGACGAGCCGCAGAAGAGCCTTCCGGAGCGGGCAGGCTTCCTGCCGGAGCTGCGCAGCCTGTTGAGCGGGCTGAAACTCGCGGCCGACAGGCTGAGCGAGGCCGCAGAGGCTGCGGGCGGGCAGGAGGCCCTGGAGCGGGCCGGCCTGCTCCAGCACACCTGCGCCCAGCTGCAGCGGCTTGTGGGCAACACCGCCCTGGCCGAGGACATAGAAAGCCGCTCCGTCCATTTCAGGCCGGAGAACCTGGACCTTGCCCAGCTCTGCCGGGAGACGGTCTGGACGGTGGAGTTTTTTGCACGGGCGCGTGGCATAGAGGCGGTATATTCCGGGCCGGAAGAGCCGGTCCGGCTCACGGCGGACAGGGCCATGCTGGAGACCCTGCTGCTGAACCTGCTCTCGAACAGCCTGCAGCATCTGGGCTCGGGCGGGCGTGTGGAGGTCTCGGTCTCGCAGCTGGGCTCGCGCGTCATCCTCTCGGTGGACGACAACGGCGAGGGCATGTCCTCCGAGCAGCTCGCGCGGCTTTTCACAGGAGGCGCCTCCGGCGCGGGCCTGGGGCTGAGGCTCGTGCGGGACATCGCGCAGCTGCACGGCGGGGCCTTCATAATCGAGGGACGTGAGGGGCTTGGGGCCTCGGCGCGGGTCATGTTCCCCACGGACAACGCCCCGCGCAGCACGATTTTCCGCAGCCCAGGCCCAGGCGAGAGGCACGGCGGCATGAACTCCGCGCTTATACAGCTCTCGGCCTGGCTTTCCGCCGGGGACTACGACCCGCGGCTGCTGGATTAGGGGGTGAAAAGCATGAGGCTCGACAAATATCTCAAGGTCTCCCGGCTCATAAAGCGCCGCACCGTGGCCAACGAGGCCTGCGACGGCGGCCGCGTCATGCTCAACGGCAAGGTCGCCAAGGCCGGCGCGGAGGTGAAGCCCGGGGACGTCATCGAGCTCTCCTTCGGCCAGCGCAGCCTGAGGGTCGAGGTCGTCTCCGTCTCCGAGAGCGCAGCGAAGGCCGACGCGCCGGCAATGTACCGGGAATTGGCATAGGTCAAACCAAAGTCATATAATCTGTACGAAAAACATCATATTTGTGAAAAATGGCGCAAAATGCTTGCAATTTTTCCGGCCTCTGTTATACTGTTTGATAGGAGTTTGTCATTCAGAACTATGAAAGGGGTAATATGATGATAATAGTCTACAAGTCCAACACCGGCTATACCGAGCAGTACGCGAAGCTGCTTGGCGACGCGCTGGACATGCCCTCGTACAGTCTCGACAACGTCCCTAAGTGTCACAGGGGAGGGGAGGTCATCTTCCTCGGCTGGCTGTTCGCGGGGAACATAGTCGGCTACAAGAAGGCGGCGAAGCTTTACAAGGTCCGCTGCGCCTGCGGCGTGGGCATGGGTCCTCCGACTCCGGAGCTCGTTCCGGGCTTCCGCGCCAAGATGGGCATACCGCAGTCCACCGCTGTTTTCTATCTCCAGGGCGGCTTTGACATAAACAAGCTCAAAGGCCCCATGAAGCTCATAATGAAGGTCAAGTGCAAGGAGATAGCCGGTCGGATGAGCGTCCGCGCCGAGCTCAGCCCCGAGGAGCAGGCCACCCTGCGCATGACTGAAGGCCCCGCCTCCTGCGTCAGCCGCGAGAACCTGGCCGAGGTCATCGCCTGGTACAAGTAAACATACGTCCGCAAGCCGCCGCCCTTTTGGGCGGCGGCTTTTTGCGCCCGGGCGGGATTTTTTACAACTGCGATGCAAGTTTGATGCAAATCGGATACAAACCCGTTGTAAGCTGGAGAAAAACAGGAAGGGAGCGACAAAAATGGGGAAAACCGTCCGAATTTTCGCGCTGTGCCTGGCCCTTCTCCTGCTGCTCGCGGGCTGCGGGGCGCAGCCGCCGTCAGTGAGCGGGCTGCCCGGGCCCGGGACAGAGACCGTCTCCGCCTCCGCCGCGCCCGAGGCGCGCTATGTCTATGAGGAGGTGGAGCTGCCGGAGGACGTGTTCATAAGCACCGCCGCGGAGCTTGCAGACGGCAGCCTGCGCTTCATAAGCGCCGTCAGCCGTTTCCTGGAGGGCGAGGACGGCGGCAGCGCCTTCGTGAGCGAGAGCAGCCTCTGGGCGCTCTCTTCCTCCGGCGAGGCGGAAAAGCTCGCCGTTTTGAGCGACGCCGCAAGCGAGGAGCGGCTCTCCGGCTTCATGCTCGCGCCGGACGGGAGCTTTTTCTGCACGGCCTACGAGCGGGACACGGCAGCGGAGCTGCTGCTGCGCTTCGGCCCGGACGGCTCTGAGGCCGGCCGCTGGCGCATGTCCGAGCTCATACCCGAGGGAGAGTACCGCTGCCTCATGGCCGTTGACAGCGCCGGCCGGCTGTGCGTGAGCACCAACGTGCCGGAGGCCGACTGCCGCCTGCACGTCTTTGACTTCTCCGGCGCGGAGCCTGAGGAGGTCTGCGACATGCCTCTGCCGGGCCTGCCCGCCTACGGCGTCAGCCTCGTGCCGCTCACAGACTCCCTTGTGCTTTTCTGGTACGACGAGCAGGGCGGCGTCTACTTTGCGCGCGCGGACACAGAGACCGGCGCGCTGGGCGAGGCCGTGGGCATAACGGCCGATTGCAGCTACGGCCTGCTGCCCGGCCCGGAGGGTCGGCTCTTTGCCTGCGGCGTTTTCTCGCTCTGGGAGCTTGACCCCGACACCGGCGCAGGCAAAAAGCTCGTGGACTACCTCGACTACGGCGGCTCCGACCCGCCGGAGCTCGCACTCTCCGACGGGCGCTTTCTCGTCTCCGACGGCGGCAAGGGCTGCGCGCTGGCCGAGAAGGTCGAGAGCTCGGAGCCCCTCACTGTCCTGACCCTTGCGCTCACCGGCCAGGGCGAGGACATGGGCGCCTTCTATCTCTACAGCCTCGCCGCGAAGTTCAACCGCGAAAACCCCGATGTTCGCGTAGAGCTGCTGGACTACAGCGTCTACAACACGGCGGAGGACTCTCTCGCCGGCACGGTACGCCTCGCGGCCGACATGCTCAGCGGCAAATGCCCGGACATCCTCATGCTTGAGGGCATAAACTCCGACTCCTGGGCACGTCGTGGGCTGCTGCTGGAGCTCAATGCCTTCATAGACGGCGAGGACGGCGTGGACCGCGCGCTGCTCTTCGACAACTGGCTGCGCGCCTCGGAGCTGGACGGGGGTCTCTATTCCATCCCCATGAGCTGGAAGGTCTGGGCCGCCGCGGCCGCCGCGGCCTACGCCTCGGGCCGGGAGGGCATGAGCTACGCCGACGTGGACGCCATCCTGGCCGCGAACCCGCAGATAGAGTACGCCGTGGGCCTGAACACCTCGCGGCAGGCCTATCTCGAAACCGCCCTCGGCTTCAACGCCGCCTACCTCATAGACCGCGAGGCAGGGAAGTGCGACTTCACCTCCGGCCTGTTTGAGGACATACTCGCCCAGGCGGCGAAGCAGCCCGCCGAGGCCGTCACCGGCGAGGGCACGCCCTACGGCTACGAGTGGGACTACAACGAGCAGGCGATGCTCGCCTCCGGGCGGCAGCTGCTCTACACGGGCGTGGTGAACCTCTACGTCCTGCGCACCTTCACGGACGCCCTGGGCGAGGACTTCGTGTTCTGCGGCTTCCCCGGCGGGGGCCGGGGCGTGGCGGCGGAGCCCATTCTGCCCCTCGGCATCAGCGCCGCCACCGAGCACCCGGACGAGTGCTGGAGCTTCCTGAAGGCCGTGCTGACGAAGGAGAGCAAGACCCTGGACAACTACAGCGCCCTGCGCTCCTGCGCCGAGGCGGAGATAGAGCAGTACCTCGAAAACCTCGCGGGCTGGAGGGAGAACGGCTACGACCTCACGGCGGACATGGAGGCCGTCACCGCCCGGGGCCTCGCGCTCTTTGACGAGGCGGACACGCTCTACGGCCTGGACGCCGAGGCCCTGGCCATAATAGAGGACGCCGCCGCGCCCTTCTTCGCGGGGGAAAAGAGCGCCGCCGACACCGCCGCCGAGGTCCAGAGCCGCGTCTCGACCTATCTGGCCGAGCAGGGATAAGGAAAAGCGCCCCGCTCTGAGCGGGGCGCTTCCTGCGCTATTCGGATCTGGGAGGGGAGTATTCGAGTATGTCGCCCGGCTGGCAGCCGAGGGCCTCGCATATGGCTTCGAGGGTCGAAAAGCGTATGGCGCTGACCTTGCCGGTCTTTATTTTCGAGAGGTTCACGTTCGCGATGCCCACGCGCTCGGAAAGCTCGTTCAGGGACATCTTACTGTCCGCCATCACGCGGTCCAGTCTGAGTATTATCGGCACTTATATCACCTTCAAAGCGTCTCGTCCGAGAGCTGCTGGAGCTCCACGCCGTATTCGAACACGTCCGCCAGGAAGCGGAGCAGCAGGGCCACGACGACTTGCAATACAGCCCCAAATATATCTGTGCCTCCATGTGTGCCGCCTCCTTTCCTTTTCTTGAGGCCAGCATAGCACATGGATTAATGTTAGTCAACTATAATTTAATGATAAACATTAAATACTTTATGTTGCACGTGTCAAATCCGCACCGGGGTAGTAGTGGGTGAGTATCTCCTCATAGTCCGCGCCGTCCTGGGCCATGACGTTCGCGCCGTACTGGCTCATGCCGACGCCGTGGCCGTAGCCCGTGACGGTGAAGAGGAAGCCCTCGGCGGTGTAGTCGAGCGCGAAGGCAGTGGAGCGCAGCTCGAAGAGAGTGCGCAGCTCCGTGCCCGGCACCTGCGCGCCGCCTATATCGACGCTCTCGACCCGGCCGGAGGCGTCGTGTACCGCCGCGCCCAGCCAGAAGGCGGGGTCCTCCCCGAACTCGGCCTCGGGGTGGGCGGCGAGCACCGTCTCGCGGAAGTCCTCCGGGGAGACGGTGACGGAGCTGACGTAGTTGGGCACGTCGTCCGCCGTCTCCGGGCTCTCGACGCTCACGAGATAGGGCTCGGCCTGCCAAATGGCCGCGGAGTCCTCCGTCCGCCCCGCGGAGGAGGAGTGGAAGACGGCCTGGATCACCTCGCCGCCGTAGCTCATGTACTCCCCGTCCGTGGAGCGGACGGCGGAGAGGATCTTCTGCATGTTTGCATCATAGTCCCCGCCCCAGTTTTCGCGCAGGGCCTCGTCCGTCGAGTGGGCCTTGCAGCAGCCGGGGTCGTCGCAGACGTCGGCCTCCGGGTGGGCAGGTTTTTCGCGGCCCATGGCGTACATGATGTAGGTCCGGGCGGCCACGGCCTGGGCCTTAAGCGCCTCCGGCTCGAAGGAGGCGGGCATCTCCCCGGCCACCACGCCGGGCAGCCAGTCCGACATGGTGACGGTTTTGACCTCCCCCTCCGTCAGGACGGTGAAGGCCAGCTCCGAATCGAGCTCCCCTGCTCCCTCCGCTTCCCGCTCCGCCTCCGGCTCAGCCTGTCCCCCGCCCGAAAACAGCAGGGGCAGCAGCAGCGCGAGCATGACGCACAGCAGCGCCGCCGCGACTATCGTTCTCATCCCCGGCCTCCTTTTGTTGTTGACTTGGGGCGGGCAAAGGGTTAGAATATTGTGGCAAACTTGTCTGCCCCAGTAACTATTTTTATTTGGATGGTCCTGAGCATATGCGTAAACTCGCCCTCACAATGACCTGCACGAGCTGCGTGTTCTCCGCCTTCGGCGTTTTCGCCCGCTGGCTGCAGAACATGACCGCCTTCGAGGAAAACGGGCTCTATATCCCCGGCAGCCTCTGGGGCATCGTGCTGACGCTGCTGTACATCGCCGGCGCGGCGGTGTTCTTCGGCTTCACGCGCTACTATAAAAAGAACCTCAGCCTCGCCTGCGCGCCGGACCCCGGCGTCGCCTTTGCGGGCTCGGGGCTGCTGCACAAGCTCATCTACCTCGCCGTGGCGCTCATCATGGCCGCGGGCAGCGTCATGCTGCTCATAACGGCGGGGGACGCGGAGGCGCCGCTCGGCATGGACTTTTCCGGCCTGCTGCGCATCCTGGCTCTGCTGGGCCTGCTGGCCGCCGGCGGCTTTCTCGGCCTCGCCGGGGGCGCGAACGGGTCGGAAGCTCCCGACGGCTCGCCCAAGCAGGCGGGCTTCTGTCTGGCCTCTACCCTGCCCATAGCCCTGTGCTGCTTCTGGCTCATCGTCAGCTACAGGCAGGACGCCGTCACCTCCGTAGTCTGGAGCTACGCGCCGGAGATACTTGCGATCTCCTGCTCGCTGCTGGCCTTCTACTATGTCGCGGGCCATGCCTATGGCCGCGCCCGGCCCTTTGCCACCATTTTCTTCTGCAGCCTGGGCGCCTTCCTCTGCTTCGTCACCCTGCCGGACGAGCGGCTCATCGCCCAGCAGATAATGTTCGTCGGCATGGCGGGCATGCAGCTTTTCCTCTCCTGGATGCTCATTTCGGGCCTGCGCCGCCGGGAGGAGATCCTCTCCCGCTACCCCAACGCCCCCGCCACGGAGGACCTTGACGACGAGGTCCCGCCCCCCCGGCCAGAGGACGAGTTCGAGCCCATGGGCCCCGGCTCCGAGGAGGGGGAGGACAGCTTCGTAGAGCTGCCCGAGGAGTACATCGGCCCCGGCACGGCGGAGACGAAGGACGGGGAAGAGAAATAAACCGTTGACAGCGCACATAAAATTGGGATATAATTAGCCTCTGCCAGTGTTCTGGCAGAGGCTTTAAGTTTAGTCAACTACTGCGGCCTTGCAAGCCCCCGGGCCGCTGTTGAGTATAACGTCAAGAAAGGATGGATCTGACTATGGTTCGCACCTACCAGCCCAAGAAGCGTCAGCGCAAGAAGGAGCACGGCTTCCGCAAAAGAATGGCCACCCGCAACGGCCGCAAGGTCCTCTCCCGCCGCCGCGCGAAGGGCAGAGCCCGCCTCTCCTACTGAGTCCCGCAAGACCCAGCGCGGGGCCCGGCGACAAAGGGGAAGCAGTTGGAGTTTACCGACTCTCTCAAGCTCAATTATGAGTTCCGACGCGCCTACCGCAAGGGCAGGAGCGCGGCGGAGCCATGCCTTGTTGTATATGCAAGGCGAAACGGCAGGGCGGGCAACCGGCTCGGCTTCACCGTCTCGAACAAGCTCGGCTGCGCCGTTGTGCGCAACCGCGTGCGGCGCAGGCTGCGCGAAATATACCGGCTGAACGAAGGCCGGCTTTGCCGCGGGCACGATCTGGTAGTCGTAGCCCGCTCGCGGAGCGTCGGGGCAGATTACAAGAGGCTTGAGCGCGAATTTCTCGCGGCCTGCGGCGAGCTCGGCCTGCTCAGGGAGGGCGAATAGGGCGTGAAGAGGCTCCTTATTGCGATGATAAGGTTTTACCGGCGGAGGATATCCCCGCTGACGCCGCCCTGCTGCCGCTTTATCCCCACCTGCTCCCAGTACGCGGTGGAGGCCATTGAAAAGTATGGCCCGGTGAAGGGCGGCTGGCTAGCGCTCCGTCGGTTTTTGCGATGCCACCCCTTTTACAGGGGTAACTTCTACGACCCTGTACCCTGACAAAAGAAAATAACCGGAGGAAACATCCATGTTTGGTGCCCTTGGCAAAATGATCAGCGTGCCCTTTGCCGCTTTGCTCCGCTGGCTGTATGCCTTCACCGGCTCCTACGGCCTGGCCATCATCCTTTTTGCCCTGGTGGTGAAGCTGATCGTGCTGCCCTTCCAGATGAAGAGCAAGCGCAGCATGGTCCGCATGGGCCGGCTCAGCGGAAAGCAGCAGGAGCTGCAAAAGAAGTATGCCAATAACCAGCAGAAGTACAACGAGGAACTGCAGAAGCTGTACATGGAGGAGGGGATCAACCCCATGGGCGGCTGCCTGTGGTCCTTCCTGCCCCTCTTTATTCTGATTCCCCTCTACTCCATCATCCGCCAGCCCATCACCTATTTTATGGGCCTTTCGGACCAGGTGCTCACCTCCCTGCGGGAAACCGCCATGGGCCTGGGCTATGTGCCCCAGATGGTCAATGATACCGCCTACAACGCCTATGAGCAGGTGGGCCTGTCCCACTTTATCTCCCAGCACTGGGACGGCTTTGCCGGCACGGACGGCCTCATCCAGCTGCGCTATAGCTTCCTGGGCATTGACCTGAGCGCCCAGCCCCAGAGCGCCTTCAGCAATTTCGCCTTTACCTGGCCCGCCATCGCCCTGATCCTGGTGCCGGTGGTGGCCGCAGGGCTCCAGTATGTGCAGACCATTATTATGAACAAGTCCAATGGCCAGCCGATGCAGGGCAGCATGAAGATGATGAACATCATGATGCCCCTGATGAGCCTGTGGATCTGCTTCTCCATGCCCGCCGCCTTGGGCCTGTACTGGATTGTGAACAGTCTCTTTGCCATGATCCAGGAGGCGGTTCTGGGTAAGTTCTATACCCAGAAGATCAACGCCGAGGAGGAGGAGCGGGAGGCCAAGCGGGAGGCCGCCAGAAAGCTGCGGATGGAGGAGGCCAAGAAGCGGGCCGCCGAGCAGAAGGAACTGGAGGCCAAAAAGCCCAAGAAGCCCCAGCCTCAAAAGACCGGGGAGAAAAAGCCCTCTACCACGGAGGCCGGCCGGGTGGGCGAGCGCCCCTATGCCCGGGGCCGCAGCTACCAGGAAGACCGCTACGAAAATAAGGAGTAACCCGATATGGCAAAGAAATTTCTTGACATGACGGGCAAGACCGAGGAGGAGGCCCTCAGCAAAGCCCTGGGGCAGCTGGGCCTCGACCGGGACGACGTGTCCGTTGAAATTTTGGAGAGAGCCAAGTCCGGCTTTTTCGGCCTTGGCGCCAGCCCCGCCAAGGTGCGTGTGACCTATGGACTGGATGAGCCGGAGGCTGTTCCCGCTCCTCCCGCCCCGGAGAAGGCGGCTCCCGCCGCCCCCAAGGCGCCGGCGGCTCCC
>OHQM01000270.1_pt1 | contig 29293 bp, 24 predicted proteins | sample 1577941 | NCBI WGS metagenome assembly OHQM01 (sample SAMEA3879604, study PRJEB24766) | human gut metagenome | biome: human-associated habitat; feature: feces | place: USA | collected 1985/1987
AACTCCTTGGTATGTTCTCAGTTCCTGGCGAGGGACCGACGCCTCCTCCGGCTGACTACACAGTCGAGGTTGGCACGGTAGAGGCGAACCCGGGCAGCACGGTACGCATACCGGTAACGGTAAACGGCCTTGCGGCAGCGGCATTCGAACTTAGCTACGACGCCGACATGTTCACCTATGTAGGCTACACGAACCCTGTAGCGGAAGCGTTTGTAACGGTAAACGACCTGGTAGCGGGTGAACTGACTATAGCGATGATGAACTACGAAGCCAACTATGAAGGCGAAGCCATCATCCTTGAGTTCGCGGTGGCAGGCGAGTGTGAAGACGGCGAATACGAAATACCGGTAGAGGTAATAAGCGCGGCGGCGATCATCGACGGAGCGACGACAAACATAGACGTAAGCGAAGTAGATGCGACAGCAGGCGCAATCAATGTAGTAAACGGCTACACAGTAACCTTCATGTACAACGGCGAGATCATAGCCGAGGTAACAGTACCTGTAGGCGAAGCGGCCGAAGCGCCGGAGATGGATCGTTATATCTATGACGAAGAGACTGGATACTATCATGTATTCTGCGGATGGGATAAGGATTTCTCAAGCGTATATGAAAACATGACGGTAAACGCGGTCTATGGCGTCCTGGGCGATGTAAACAACGACGGCACGGTCAACATCACAGACGCGACGATGCTGATGCGCGGCGTTGTAGGAATGGAAACCCTGAGCGAACTGCAGGATATCATAGCTGATGTAAACTGCGACGGCAGCGTTGGAATAAGCGACGCTACGTTGATTGCACGTTTTGTAACCGGCCTTGAGACCTTCCCGGTTCCGATGGACTAATTCTTAGTCAGATTGCTGCCCGCGCTTCTGCGCGGGCAGTTCAACGTATCAAAAAAAGCGGCGTAGCCGCTTTTTTTGAGGTTAAGGTTTTTTCCCCCAGCCTTAGGCTGCAAGCAGCTATCAGGCTGTATTCATGGGGCTTTTACCCCATTCCCCGTCCAAGTGGACTTTTTGTAAAAAGTCCACTTGGGAATTCCGAAAAACAACGTTTGACGTTTAATGTTTTGATTTACATGGATCAGGCCATGTTTTGCTCTCAAGGTATCAAAAGACCGGAGTACATGCCACCGGCTTTTGATGAATTGTATTTTTTGAGGATGCACCCAAGTTATCTTCTCTGATTTTTTATTAACAAGGCAGCTAATCAACGCCGCTTTGGGACTAAGGCAGTGTTCTGGCAGGTTACTATTAAAACGCGGCGTTAAAATGCGTGCTTATGGGGAGATTGGGTAAGGATTTAAACCGTAGGCCGGATAACCCCTTTGTTAGGATGTAAAGCGGGCAATAATACGTGTATTTGATTAGCGGCATAATTGGCGCCTTGAGTTTAATCCTGAACGGGCCGCTTTGACCAATTTTAAAGAGTGTTTAAGACTGCTATAAGCGCCGAAAAACCCATCTTCTCATACGTTAAGTATTATAACGTGATATAATATTGCTATAGATATTTATGAAATAACCCTCATGTCCTGACAGGGCATGAGGAGGGCGGAGCTTGCCGCCTAAGCGATGTATCAAAGGCGGGCCCTTCAGTGTTTATATAGAAATGAGGATATCCTGGGATTGCTGACAGTCTTGCCATACGGTCATAGTGCTGTATGGTCTTTTATATAGAATGACTAACTCGTACTGTTCTGCTTAACGGATTTAAGCACGGGCCTTAAAACCGCGCAAATCAACGAATATTTCGTATAAATTATAACATATAAAAAATATGTTTTAGTTTACATTTATACCAGTATAAATTGTTTGATAAAGCAAAAACCAAATGATATAATTTATTCAGGATTTAAGCGTATTCGGTAGAAAAAGCGTATGTCCGTATGCCGGCGCCGCTGAATCGATATAAAATTTTGGAGGTAGCTTATGAGAAAAATATTACCGGTTATACTAGCGTTGATATTGGTATTAGGGTTAGTGCCGTTTACACAAGCAGAGGGAGAAATGTCCTTGACGGCTATAAGCGTTGAAGCAAAGCCCGGCGACGACGTAGAGGTTTCAATAAAAGCGTCCGATATAGCGGCCGCGGACTTTGTATTGACCTTTGACGCCACAGCGCTCGAATATACGGGCTACAGCGCGGGAGCGAGCGACACCCTGATTGTAAACGACAGGGAAGCGGGCAATGGAAGGCTGGCCATAAACGCTATATCAATCTATGATAACTATGATGACGAGGCCTGTATTGTCCTGGGGTTCAAGATCGGGCAAAACGCCCGAGGCCCGTATGAGCTGTCAATCGAACTCAAGAGCGCGGCGGTTATAATCGGAGGCAGGACTGAAAATGTTGTTCCGGAAGACGTGCGTGTAGAGAACGGAAGCATAGTAACGCCCGGGTTATATACGGTCACTTTCGTTGATGGCCTGGACGGTCAGGTGATCGACGTTCAGGAGGTAATGGAAGGCCATGACGCTACCCCGCCCGCTCCGCCTGAACATGAGGGTTATGTGTTCATCAGGTGGCAGGGAAGCTACACTAACGTCACTTCCGATACGACGGTAACGGCCGTATATAGGACCGAGGACGCGGAGCTGTACACCATAAGCTACTATGTGGACGGAGAGTTCTATGACAGCCAGCTATACGAGGCAGGCGATGAGATTCTGCCGCTTGAGGAGCCGGTGCGCGAAGGCTATGTGTTCTCGGGCTGGAACGGGCTTCCGGAGGAGATGCCGGCTGAGGACATAAGGGTTGACGGAACATTTACACCCGCGGGCGGCATAGTGAACGTGGCGGTTACTGCGTCTGAAGGCGGAACAGCGTCGCTGATAAACGCACCTGTTGCGTACGGCGCAAACGCGGAGATATCGCTCAACCCCGATGAAGGTTACTGCGTATGGTATGTAGCGATAGACGGCGAGATGGTTTCAACGTATCCGGATGGCAGCGTGTACGTCATTGAGAACGTAATAAAGGATATAACGGTAAAGGTTGTGTTTAAAGCTTTAGAGCCTTCTAACACACCCGAAGTAAATCCCCCGGCGACCGGCGCATCCTCAACGGCTGGAATAGCCATCGGCCTTGTCGCCCTGGGTGTGGTAATTGTGATAGTAGCCCTAGTTGTTAAAAGCAGACGCAACGGTGCGGAATAATTACAGTAATCGCAGGAGGCTGCACAGAGCGGACTAAAGTTCATGGGGACTGCCGGCTTAACCCGGCAGTCCCTACAGACTGACCCTGGGATTGTCAAGGGCCGCAGCCCTTGACTTTAGATCCGGCTCTGACGACATGCGCGTCAGAACGGATGAAAACCGTGAGGTTTTCGTTCTTTGCGGGTTTTGCCGCCCAGGAGCGTCCAAAGGACGAGAGGCAAAACCCGTAACCTCAAAAAAGCGGCGCAGCCGCTTTTTTGACACGCTGGGGGACCGCCGGCTTAACCCGGCAGTCCCTGTTAAACCATATCAGGCAAAAGGTGATTTGACGCAGGGCCGCAAATCTGGCCGATCACGCAAAAATAGCCTTTATCTTAGTCCCCACATAGGTTATAATACTATAATATTAATTTAAATTAGTTTTTGAAAGGTTTTTTTGTATTATGAAAAGGGTTGCGTTATTGCTAATATGCGCTTTAATCATATTCAGCCTGTGCTCCTGCGGCGGCGGCTCATATACCATTGGAGAAAGGTATTTGGTAACGACCGATGGCTATATAGAGATATACAGGCCCTATATTTCCGATTCGCTGCCATATCTTCTGCGCTCGGATATGACCGCGGAGGAGCGCGAAAGCATCCACTATCTGCTCAGTACGCTGGGAAATTTTTCAGAAGAGTTAAGCGAGGAGCTTTTATATGAAAAATCACCGGCGATAATAATGCAGACGGTTGGTGAAGGAAAGATAGAGTTCTACCTGGACATAGAAAATCAAAGGGTGTTTACGGTGGAATCTCAGCCGGATTCCCCCCTGTGGAAGTATACAACCTATGAGACCAATGCGGAATACTTTAAAAGCGTAGCGGAAAACCTGTTTGGGATGAAAGCGGGGACCTGACGGATTGAGCATGGAAATAATATACAGGCTGTGCCGAGCTGATGACGCGCCGGCGGCGGCCGGGCTTGCGGGGATGTTGTGGCCTGGTTGTGATCAAACCGAATTGGTAAAAGAGTATGGGCAGTTCATTTCAGCGGGCAGTATGGCGTGTCCGTTAGCGCTTTTTCGCGGGGAGCCCATTGGCTTTGCTCAATGCCAGTTAAGGCATGATTATGTGGAAGGAGCCCACAGCAGCCCTGTAGCATACCTGGAGGGCATATTTGTTAAGGCGCCATACAGGCGCCTGGGCGCAGCGCGCGAGCTTTTGTCCATGTGCGAGGAATGGGCCAGAGGTAAAGGCTGCCACGAATTGGCGAGCGATTGCGAACTAAATAACGATGGCAGCCTGGGTTTTCACCTCAACTATGGTTTTAACGAGGCAAACAGGATAATCTGCTTTATAAAAAATATTCAATCCAAGGGATGAACTTAGCTTAAACGAAAACCTATGAGCTGTGGGGCAATCCCCAATATGATATTTGACATTGGTTAATGGCAGCCACTGCTATACGGCTCAAATCAGCAAGGTATGGCAGTTGTGTGTTTAACGGGATACGGCCATGGCCGTATCCCGTTAAAATTTAAACAAGCCCAAGCAGACGCACGGCGTTTGCGACAATGGCGCACACCGCGATTCCGGCAAGCGTAGGAATCAGGGCTGATACCCCCGTCCATTTCCAGCTTTGCGTCTCTTTGCGTATCGTCAGCAGCGTAGTCGAGCATGGCCAGTGCATCAGAGAGAACAACATCGTGCATAGCGCGGTCATCCACGTCCAGCCATTGTCAATAAACAGCGCCTTTAGGCTGGCTAAATCGAGTTCCATAATGCTTCCCGTCTGCATGTAAGCCATAATAACTATGGGGATAACAATCTCATTGGCCGGAAAGCCAAGTATAAACGCAAGAAGAATCACTCCGTCAAGCCCTATAAACCGCGCAAAAGGATCCAGAAAACCTGCGATATGCCAAAGCAGGCTCGCCCCGTCAGCAGTTACATTTCCAAGTATCCAAATTATCAGGCCCGCGGGAGCGGCGATCATTACAGCGCGCCCAAGGACAAAGATGGTTCTGTCCAGAATCGACCTTACTATCACCTTGCCCAGCTGAGGGCTGCGGTACGGCGGAAGTTCAAGTGTATATGAGGATGGTACGCCTTTAAGTATGGTTTTGGTCAACGCTTTTGATACTAGAAATGTAGCCGCTATTCCCAATAGAATCATGCCGGTAAGCAGTATGGCCGCTCCCGCCGAATTCCACAGCCCAACCGAGGTGCCTATAAAGAACATGGTTATTATTGATATAAGCGTTGGAAACCTGCCGTTACATGGCACAAAATTATTGGTTATGATTGCTATGAGCCGCTCACGCTGTGAGTCGATGATTCGGCAGCCGGTTACTCCGGCCGCGTTGCAGCCAAACCCCATGCACATGGTTAATTGAAAAGAGTATGCGGGGCAAAAAGGTATGGCATACCGTATCAACCAAGAAGCAGTATGGTTGATAACGGAACGCTTAACCAAACAAGCTGTGCTTCAAATAATTCTAATGTGTATAAGACTTCAACCCATGATTCAATTAAGCACCATTACGACGGAGAACAGCATAGGTTTTTTATCTTTAGACCTATTTTAATTTAATCCAGTTAAATAAATTTATTAATAATAACATATATTTATCAAGAACGAGTTTCCATGAGAGTAAAAAAATTAAGTATGAGAACAATTCCATAATTCAAGTGTATTTAACGAATTCATAATATAAAAAGCCTACATCACGTAAAATTGATGACGGAATAAGGTTTCGTAGTGTTTTCAACACTTTTTTGCTTTGATAAAGCAATACCCCCGTTGAAAAGGGTAATCATCCAGCCTCAGTCCCACAATTCCCAAAGTGACGCCAACCGCAAACAGCATGATCTCGCCGATGCCGCCCAGATAGCTCATGGGGCGACCAGGATAAAGCCTCCGATAAGTATGAACATAATCCCGAACAGTATGAACTTGAGCCCTTTCATCAAGACCTCCTTTACGGGTTTATACCGGATGTGAATTTTATTACCCGCGGTTTGCGGCGAATAGTCCGATGCGGTGCCATCGGCCGCCCGCGTCGGATATTATTTTAAATGGGGCAATCGTGCTATTCCACAAAAAACAGCAGGCACTTGTTAAGCGCCGCCGCCTTTTTATAAAACTTCTTTAAATCCCTGAAATTCTCCCATACATACTCAAACACCGCTTCCTCCCCGTCCTCTGAAACGTCTGACACGAGATATACATCCTCATCCTTCATGCCCTTGATATCGAACCTGGCCCTTAAATCCTCCTTGTCAATACCGCTGATGGCTTCGGCAATCTCCTTTACCTCATCCTCCGTAATATATGTGGCGGGGGCGTAGCCTATCTCCTCGTCGCTTACCTCCCTGCCAAACACCACCCTTGCGAGCGCTTGCGAATCGTCGACCCCTTTTGTAAGGACATAGTCTATGGCATTCCATGCCTTCTCAATGGAAAGCATGTTTCCTTCGCCATCGTAATCCTCGTCGTCTCCGAAGAAGATAACCTCGGACGCCTCCAGCTCGCCGTCAAGAATGCCGTCTACCTTTTCTCTGTCAATCATGCAATAGGTACCCATCATGCTCATAATCAGCTTGTCTCCTTTTCTTGTTACCCAAAGTTTACAAGGGTAAGTACGACTGGAGGGCCGGATTAGGGCCATTTCTTGTTCCCGCCGCTTGAAACGGCGCTGCTGGCCCCGCGCTCCTCGGCCTTGAACTGGCCGCAAACCCGACTCGTCGAGGTCTTCAGAGCTTTCACTCTGCCAGCCCGTGCGGGATGAGGCGGAGCCGCGCAGGCGTAGCGGATCCTACGGCAAACGGCCGGAACAAACTCCGGCGCGGGCTGGGTGTGCGAAAACCGTGTTTACCCTTGCAAAAAAACTGAGGGTGTTGATATTAAATTATATTTCGGCCTGTCCTGCAAGTCTATACTACCGTATGATTTTCTTCAACTTTTTTATTTATGCCATTAAACGCCGCCTTCAGTACCAGGTATCCTCGTTGCTGTTAAAACGCGCCAGCGTCAATACGCCCTTTAGTACGCTGAAAATATTTACAGTTTTGAGGTTTTATATGATTTGTCTTTAGCCGCAACAGACTCATAAACCATGCGTGTTCGGGCCGGCAGGCTTTAGTACCGGCCGCGGTTTTATCGGGTTTAACCTTTTCCTAACATTAACTTGCTTAAATTCGCCTTTACTACTTGAAATCCGTTACAATAAGCGGTACATTAACCTTGAAGGGTACACATACCCTTCATTGGAGGGTATGTCAGCGTGGAGCTGCCGCGCCACTTATTGAGGGTTGCGGGTTTTGCCCCCGCTCTTCGCGGGTTCCCGTGCGGCAAAACCCGCAAGGAACGAAAACCTCACGGTTTTCATGCGTTCTAGTGCGCAGGCCGTCAGAGCCGGACTTAAAGTCAAGGGCTGCGGCACTTGACAGCACCAGGGTTTTTAACATTCTGACATGCCCTTCATTGGAGGGCCGTCCCTAAAACACGTTCCAGAATAATTTGGAGGAAAGCAAAATGCAAATTGTCACAACGGGCGTTGCCGGCACGATGGAGTCATCAGACATTATCGTGAGAATCGAGCCGAACGATGGCGACGGCATTGACCTAACGCTTGAAAGCGCGGTTATGCAGCAATTCGGCAAGCAGATAGAAAGGGTTATACGCGATACTCTATCCGAGTTGGGCGTGACCTCTGCCGTGGTTAACGCGGTGGACAAAGGAGCATTGGACTGCACGGTAGCTGCAAGGGTGTCAGCGGCCGCTTACAGGGCGGCGAAGAGCACAGATTATGTATGGAATGGAGGCGCCGTCAGATGAGCAGGTTAAGACGCAGCATGTTATTTGTGCCTGGCAACAACCCGGGAATGATCAGGGACGCTCACATCTATGGCTCGGACTGTATAATGTTCGACCTTGAGGACAGCGTTTCTATCAATGAAAAGGATGCGGCGCGCTTTCTGGTTTATAAAGCATTGACGTCGCTGAGGTATGGCAAGAAGGAACTCGTCGTGCGCATCAATTCACTGGACGACTTCGGTGTTGAGGATCTGGAAGCTATAGTGCGCGCCCGTCCGCATGTTATCAGGCTGCCTAAAACCGAAACCGCACAGGATGTAACCGACTGTGAAACCGAGATTGCAAGGATTGAGCGCGAAGCTGGAATTCCTGAGGGCAGCACCGGCATGATGGCCGCTATCGAAGGCCCCAAGGGCGTTCTCAACGCATACGAAATCGCCAGGAGCTCGAAGCGGCTTATCGGCATTGCCCTTGGAGCTGAGGATTATGTGACGTCCATGCGGACGGTGCGCTCCCCTGAAGGCATTGAGCTGCTGTTTGCAAGGTCCATGCTTGTCAACGCCGCGCGCGCGGCAGGCGTTGACGCCCTGGATACGGTATACTCGGACGTAAACAATGAAGAGGGGTTTGTCGCTGAAGCCCAGCTTATAAAGAAGCTTGGGTTTGACGGCAAGAGCGTAATTAACCCCCGCCAGATCGCCCCGCTGCACGCCGTGTTCAGTCCGTCTGAAAAGGATATAGCAAAGGCTAAGGCCATTATGGAGGCTATCGCTGAGGCGGAGCTTAGGGGATCCGGCGTTGCCAGCTTGAACGGAAAGATGATTGATAAGCCCGTAGTCGAGCGCGCGCGCTATATGCTGGAACGTGCGCAGGCGCTTAACATTCCCATTGAGGAGGTCTGACATGCAGCAGTTTGAATTCGATAAAATCCCCCATATAGACGAAATCCATGCCGTGCACGGCGCTCACGATCTTAACGCGCCGATACAGAAGGATACCTTGACGCTGACAGAGCACCAGTTTAAGAACAACAAAGTTATCTTCAGCCTTCAAAAGGCTATAGAGCAGGTCGGCCTTAAATCCGGAATGACAATCTCATTCCATCACCACTTCAGAAACGGCGACCATGTTGTAAATATGGTTATGGACACCATAGCGCGCATGGGGATACGCGACCTTACCGTTGCCGCCAGCTCTCTCACCGATATACACTCGCCGCTTATAAACCATATCAAAAGCGGCGTAATCAAGCATATAGAAACCAGCGGCCTGCGCGGCGAACTGGCCGAGGCAATATCGCGCGGAGCGATGGACTTTCCCATTGTATTCCGTTCGCATGGCGGCAGAGCCGCGGCGATAGAGACCGGAGAGCTTCATATTGACGTCGCCTTCCTTGGCGCGCCCTCTTGCGATCCATATGGAAACGCGAATGGATATAACCGCGACAACGCCGAGGGCTCCTGCTGCGGAAGCCTTGGTTACGCAAAGCTTGACGCGATATTCGCGGACAAGACGATTATCATAACGGATAATATAGCCCCATTCCCAAACGCGCCTTTTGGAATACCTGAGTCCCAGGTGGACTACATAGTAAAGGTGGACAGCGTGGGCGATCCTAAGGGCATAATGAGCGGCGCTACGCGCTATACCAAGAACCCAAAGGAGCTTCTCATAGCCAAGATGGCCGCAAACGTAATAGAGCACAGCGGCTATTTCTACAACGGATTCTCCATGCAGATGGGTTCCGGCGGCGCATCGCTGGCCACCGCGCGCTACCTGCGCGATAAAATGCTTGAAAAGGGCATTAAGGCCAGATTTGCCCTGGGCGGCATAACCGGTCAGATAGTATCCATGCATGAGGAGGGGCTTATAAGCAAGATACTGGACGTTCAGTCCTTTGACCTTATCGCGGCCAACTCCCTTAAGAACAACCGTTTCCACCAGCAGATAGACGCAAGCTACTACGCAAGCTATGTAAACAGGGGCGCCGCCGTCAATCAGCTCGATTTCGTAGTCCTCTCGGCGCTTGAGATAGACGTTGACTTCAATGTAAACGTGCTGACAGGCTCGGACGGCGTCATAAGGGGGGCTATCGGAGGCCATCCCGACACCGCTGAAGGCGCCAGCCTTACGGTGGTGGTCGCGCCGCTGCTCAGGGGACGCATACCAACCGTCGTCGAGAGGGTAAACACGATTGTAACGCCTGGCAAAACCGTTGACGTGCTGGTTACGGACCAGGGCGTAGCTGTAAATCCAAACCGACCCGAAATTCTGGAACGCCTTGATGCGGCGGGAATCCCCGTGTTTTCAATCGAACGGCTCAAGGCAAGGGCTGAGCGCATTGTCGGCGTCCCCGAACCAATACAGTACGAGGACAAGATTGTCGGCGTTGTTATGTATCGCAATAACAGCGTAATAGATGTAATAAAGCAGGTAAAGGACATACAGATTTGACGCTTTATAAGTATGCCGGCGAGCCCCTCAACCGGGCTCGCCTTGAAAGAACCAGGGAGTTTCTGCTCAACCATGGGCTGCGCATGGACGATGACGCGGATTATTTGGTATGCCTGTATGACGAAGACGGCAGGATGATGGCGACCGGTTCGCTATGCGCAAACGTATTGAAATACATTGCCGTCGCCGACGAGGCTCAGGGCGAAGGCGCGTGCGCGACCGTAGTTAGCGAGCTCGTAAGCCAGGCATACAGGCAGGGCCTGAAAAAGCTGTTCCTGTTTACTAAGCCCTCAAACGAGGCCATGTTCAAATCCCTGGGCTTTTATCCTATCGCCACAACCGCCGACACGATGATGATGGAAAACAGCCGTAACGGCCTGGATCTCTATCTCGCCTCGCTTCCGCGCGCGGACGGCACGGCGGGCGCTATAGTGGCCAACTGCAATCCGCTTACGAACGGACATCTGTATCTAATGGAGCAGGCGTCCATGCGGGTGGACGTTCTTCACATCTTTGTGCTGTCCGAGGACCGTTCGCTGTACAGCGCGCACGCCCGGTATGATCTGGTAAAACGCGGCGCCCAGCACATTAAAAACGCATATATTCATCACAGCGGCGATTATCTTATATCGTCGGCTACCTTTCCAGCCTATTTCATCAAAGAGGGGGCCGACGCACGGCAAATAAACGCAGACCTGGACATAGCCCTGTTTGGCTCTCGCATCGCCCCGCCGCTTAACATAAAGTACCGGTTTGTGGGCACTGAACCATACTGTCCGGTTACAAATGCGTATAATGAACGGATGAAGCAGCTGCTCCCTCAATATGGAATAGAGGTGGTGGAGCTTCAAAGGCTTGATGGTATAAGCGCCAGCAAGGTAAGGGCGCTGGCTGATCAGGGGCGCTGGGATCAGGTGGCGGGTATGGTGCCCAAGGTTACTCTTGACTATCTGATGGGTTATGGCAATAAATAATTATCTGGAGAAGGGTTGCGGGCCCTGCCCCTCCCCATATGTAATGTTGTATGAATGTTTCTCTTGATGAAATGCTTGCCGCGCGTGAACGCCGCGCGCGAGAGCAGCGTCGTCTTTTAAATGAATATAAACTGCCGCTTATATGCCTTACGCTGAATATCGCCGGACCAAAAAAGGACTATCCGCTCGCAAGGAGCGCCTTTTATGAAGGCGTTCGGCGTATACGGGCGGCCGTTCCCCTAAGATATGAGAGCATAATAACCCCACACACCGGCTGCGAGGGCTTTTTTATCGTACACGGGCATAAGCCCGAAGTAATTAAGCGGCTCATGGTGGAAATCGAGGAGCGCGACAGGCTTGGACGTATTTTCGATATAGATGTAATCGATGTCAATGGATCAAAGCTAAGCAGGGATGAACCCCGAAAATGCTTTATATGCGACAATGCGGCGGCAGCCTGCGCAAGGAACAGGTCGCATACGGCTGCGGAGCTTGAACGGGTGGTCAACGGCCTGATCCGCTGTTTTTATTCTGATCGGATCGCGCAGATAGCTTATGACGCATTGATCCTTGAGGTTGAAACCACTCCTAAGCCTGGCCTTGTGGATTCGGCCAATTCCGGCGCCCATGACGACATGGATATAGATACATTCAGAAGAAGCGCAAAGGCCCTGAAGCCCTATTTTAAGTCGTATGCCATGCTTGCTATGGAAACCTCTACGCTCACGGCAGAGAGGATAATGGAGGGGCTGAAAACTACCGGCCGTATGGCTGAAAATGCAATGTATGCCTCAACAGGCGGGATTAACACGCATAAGGGGATTAACTATTCAATGGGCCTTTTATGCGCCGCTATAGGCATCTGCATTGAAGCGGGCATTGAGCTGGACAATGCCGTAAGGCTATGTTCAGAGCTTGCGTCACAAAGCGCTCTGAATGATTTTACGCAGATTGAGAAGGGGGCGGCGCCTTTAAGCCATGGGGAAACGCTGTACCTGTCAAAGGGGATAAAGGGCGTTCGCGGCGAAGCGATTGGCGGGTTCCCCTGCGCGGTGTATGCAAAGAACAGGATATATGCGTACTTGGGTATGGGATTAAGCCAAAACGATGCGTGCGTACTTACGCTTGCTGAAATTATGGCTATACTGGAGGACAGCAATGTATGCTACCGCTCTGGCACTGGCGGTCTTCGCCACATGCGCGAAGCCGCCAAACGGATACTAGCGCTACCTGTTGCCGACAGGGTGGAGGCTATGAGAGAGCTTGACGGCGATTTTATCGGCCGGCGCATCAGTCCTGGAGGGTGCGCCGACACCCTCGCAATGGCAATAATGATGCATCGCGTGGAAACAGCGTTCAGCGTTTGAAACCCTGCCTGCAATATAAGCGCCCTCCCCATCCCTTTTGCAGAGGGATACAAGGAGGGCGTCATGCTTTATTTTAAACTTAATTGCTTCAATGCCGCGTTATCGTGGGTTAGGCTCACGCTTAGGCCGATTTTTTCCTCCAAACTATAATCCCGACTACTATGCCGGCTGCTACTACCGCTGCTCCCGCAATTATAAGCCAGGTATAGCTTCCTCCTTCAGGATCCGGCGCTCCTGGGCCTACCGCTTCGGTTCCCGATGGGGTTTGCTGAGAATTTTCATTTTCAAAAACAACCTCTATTGTCAACTCTTCATTTACGTTGGAAACCGTATAGCTTGAACCAGGATTTTCGGCAGCGGTTTCGCCGTTTATTATTACTTTTGCCGCAGCGTAGCCGTCACTGGTTATAAAGTCCAGCTTTAGCTCCCCTCCCGATTCTACATACATCGTACCCGAGGGGATTACCGATCCGCCTTCGTTGGATGTTACCGTTACCTTGATTCCATTGGCGGCCGCCTCCTCATATTGAGCGGTTATTATAAGGTTCTGCGTTACGTTTTTGTGATCCGTGTCCCATCCTGTAAAAGTAAATCCATCATGCACATTCAGCTTTGGCAGGACTGCGTCCGAGCCGTGGTTAACGCTCTGCGTCGTTATGGCCTGGTTATTATAGCCGTCCATAAATACCACTGTGTAGGTGGTTGCCTTATAGTTAGCCTTTATTGTTACATCGGCCGCTACGCTCTGATAACCGTCGTCCCATCGTACAAAGGTGTATCCCTCATGCTCCGGCGGTTCTGGCGGCGTTGCGCCGCTGCCCCCGCGTACGGTTTCCGTTTTAAGGGTTTGGTCGGTCACTCCGTCTACAAAGGTAACCGTGTATTCCTTCGATGCGTCAGGCGTACCGGTGGACTCCGGCGCTGTAGTATTATGCTGTCCTGGAAGAACCACTTTGCCGCCGCTGGCATTTACATCGTCTCCTGAAACGGATGTGGTCTTATTATCAACCAGCCTCGAGCCATCGGTTACAGCGAGGTCAAGCGCAACCTCGCCGGCAGCGTTAGAAGCGGCGGTAAAGTTGAGTTTCATACAAGCTTCATTGTTATAATTGTCCATAGCGTTTATTATCGCAATGGTAAGGGTTCCTGGGTTTGTATCGTTTACAACTGCCAAGCCTACCGTATCGCTGTAGCCCTCGTAAGTAAGCCTGCTGGCGTCATATGTAACCGTAAGCGTAGCGGCGCTGAGACCCGATATTGTAATTGGGACCGATATAGATTCGCCCGGGTTAGCATTGACCACCGGAAGCGAAACGGCAAGGTCTCCGTCGGCAAACGCAGGGACTGACACGGTAAATATAAGCATTAATGTTAACGCTGCTACGATGATTTTTTTCATATTGATCCTCCAATTACCGTTTTGCCGCGGAGTTCGTCAATTATGGCTCAAACGTCCAAACGGCTGCTTTCATTATTATTTCCTCTAAATAATAATACCATAGATGAATGCAAAAGGTTGCCTGAAATAGAATAATTATTTTATGTTATAGCCATTTTTATCCATGCTATGATACATATACCCCTCTGCTATGGTATAATTTTGATAATTGCCTCGGGCGGCTTAGAACCTTTTTTGCAAAAAAGGTTCTAAGAACTCCAAAAAACGCGCAGGGGATAATATAAACTAGGAGTATCACCCCAATCTTACAATTCATCAAAAATCAGCGGCATGTACGGTGATTTTTGATACCTTGAGAGTAAAAGCCAGCCTGATAGTTGCTTGCAACTGAAGGCTGGCTTTTGCGGGTTAAACTCGCTAAGTGCTGAACAAGCACTTAGCGACGCCGAAGGCGAGTAGGCGGCATGTACGCCGGTCTTTTGATACTTGAGAGCAAAATACGGATTGATAGCTGCTTGCAGCCGAAGGCCGTGTTTTGCGGGTTGATTTCGTTCAGTGCTGTACAGCACTGAACGAAAGGCTCCATGACCTAATTTTATAATCAATAAAAAATACAATGCGCCAAGTGGGATCGTCTTGGCGCATTGACTATCGATTGTATACATGCTGTAAAGCCGGACCCTAGGGTAGGTCAACGCTTTCCGTCTCACACTTGGGACAATGGCTACGGAGGTTTAGGTTTAACAACAGCAGAGGTTTAGAGGAATCCGTATCGCATGTATACTCTAGGATGAACTACATTAACAGGAATTTGTCCGCCTTGCGGCGATAACATTAGCACTGTCAGGGTATCAACGGAATTAATATGGCATATCTATCCGCCCTATCCGACGGCCCAAGCTAAGAATTTCGGGGCACCCTAAGCCCGGACGGGGGCAGGCTTCTCGGATTGTGGGCATTCCCTTGCCGCACTTGCATTTGCAATAGTAAATATGTGTGGCACGGTCACATGAGGCCTTAAATATGAAAGATACATGATCAGCAAAAATTGTGTATTCCGATAGAACAATTTCATGCCCGCACTTTGTACAAACTTTCAATTCAATTATATTAATCTTACATAGTCCATTTGTATCGCCCAAGTATTGTTGCTCAATAACGAATTCATATGTATGAAAACACAACTTAGCATCATTAGGTTCTTCTCCTAAGGCCTCCGCGGAGGCAATAGCGCCAGTAGCCATGATAGAAACTACTATAAGTAAGGCAACAAAAATACGTATTTTTTTCACGGTATCCTCCTGCAAAAAATTTATTTGCAATATACAGCAACATACTATGTATACTACACATATATATATCCACGATTATTATAAAAGGTAACGCGAAAAAAATAATATATTAGAACTCCTTGTAGAATACGTCATCAAAACGATTTAAGGATCTGCTCCAATTCTTCAATGCTGCAACCTGCTAACGTAAGATCATACTTCACATTTCCCAATAACCAAAAGGATCTAATAGTATTACCCTTTTTATATACATAAAAATTTATATCGTTAAAGTTATAAATATGCTCATAATCAATCTTCTCTTCAGTTTTTATCTCCGCTCCATACATATAGTAATCGCATTCACCAACACTTAAATGAGCGCTGCGGTTGCCTTCACTACACACGTAAAAAAGGTCAATCATTCTATAGTATGAAATATTATAACCTTTTACCTTTGGCTCTCCGAAGTCTGGAGGCATATAGCTTGGAAGCCTCAGCGGCTTTATGTTAAGCCGCTCATAAGCCTCGTCAAGGGATTTGAACTCCTGCAATTTCATCTTATAGGTAGGATAGTTTTCAGTTCCGTCGGAATATTCTTCATGCAGTTCAGAACTGGGATCAAAATTAAGACCGTTATTGCCCCAGGTTATTTTAGAGGACCATCTGGTGATGCCGAACGCCTCGGCAAAGCCCGAAACGGTCAGCAACAGAGCCATAACGAGACATAGCGTAATGGCGGGCCTGATAAACCTTTGAGGAACAAAAGCGGGTTCTCTACAGCTGTTATTCATCTTTTTAGCTGTATTCTTCTCATTGACATATAAGTGGATGGCGTCCAAAGTGTCAAGGCATTCGGTTATAAAATCCATATCCCTGGCTTCGATGGGTTTCCCCATCTCTTCAAACATCTTTTTTTCAATAGATTTTATAAGCCTTGCGCATTTTCTCAAGGAAAGCGTTTTTATTTGTTTTTCATATTTATTCGTCATATTCATCACCATCTTTATATATATATCCCAGTTTTTAGCCAAAAGTAACGCTGAAATTTTATATATATTTATTCAGTTCCTTAAGCAGCTTTATACGGACCCTGTACAGGCGCATCTTAGCCGCGTCCGCAGTAATATTAAGCATCTGACCGATTTCAGGCGTCGTTCTGTTTTCAACATAGTACAGTTGGTAAAGCAATCTTTCCGCCTCGTTGAGCGTATCTACGATTCTATCCCTGAGCGCGTCTACCTCGTCCTCAAGTATCGGGTCTATCTGTGTGGTCATAGGCATGGAATCCACAAGGCGCTCAAACTTAGTCTGCTCCATCTTTATACGACGCAGCTCCTTTTTGATGCAGTTCTTAGCTGTGGCATACATCCACCCGCCTATATTGGGATGCTTCATCAGGGTCTTAACCTTTGCCGCGGCCACGTCAAACACCATATGCACGCAGTCCGCCGATGAATCGATATCCCGATTTAGGTATGGCAAACAATAACGGAACAGCACATCATAGTACTGCTCGTATAATTCATCCAAGAACTGTTTTTCTCTTTCGGAATCAGAGTTAAACATGCGGACATGAATAACCTCCGTTTTTAAGTATATTTGTCAATAATTAATACTAACAAATTAAGATACAATTTAAAAATATATTTTGCTTGCTTAAATCTGTACTTCTTGGTTGCAACTATCTATACCTTGATTAATAAGGGTGTAAAGCACGTGATTTAGGCACTTCAAACACGGTCTATATCAACATCATACTTATAAAAGAACAAAGTGACACCAATATGAAGGAATTAACAAAATATATGATTTTTCTTGCGTTACGTTTAGGTGCTTTCTGGGATATATAGGTGTAAGGACAAGCGTAGAGGATTGGAGGCGCATCCGCCATTGACTAGAAGTGTGAATCAGATGCGCGGCCAAATTACATATCTCTATCTTCCTTCCTCGCCAATCGTTCAGTCATGCAGCCGCCTACAGACCAATCGGTCTTGCGGTGAGAACATGGGCGGCAACTATGGCTGAACGATACTAAGCCATCCTGTTTATGGAGGCCATAGGCCAACATATTCATGATATACCTTCCCCACATTACATGCCATGATGCCAGCTTCTCCAACTCCCTGTGATTAGTGAAAGGCTCATCGTTCGATTGTGTATGCTAGAAGCGTTCCATACTTACACACATTTCCCCTAAAGCGGCATCATGGCATGTAACATAAAAGCAATGTGTCAGGGCGATCCCACCTGGCGCATTGTTTTTATTTGTAGCGCAATAATAAAGGGCTTGCAAAATTCATTAAAACGCTGTAAACTATACTGGCCGCGCCAGACGGGGAGTTAGCGGTGCCCTATACCTGCAATCCGCTGCAGCAGGGTTGGATTCCCGTCCCGAGGCATTCGTTTGTAGGGTCTGGCACTGATAAGGAGTGTTGATGATTTGGTCCTGTGCAATTGGCGTCCGTGAACCATGTCAGGTCTTGACGGAAGCAGCATTAAGCGGATGAGCTGGTGTGCCGCAGGATGGCCTGATTGGAGCCACCTGTCAGGGTTCCGCCTGGAAACGTTATGTCGAGGGATGGGTGCGCGGTATTCTTAATTTTATAGGCCAGTTGCAGCCTGTAGGTGTGCGGACTTCCTGTAGTATAAACCTATATGCGGAACAAGTTGATCAGGCGAACATTATCGCTGGATGGCTCATGTTATGGCTATTTAAAGCCCAAAGCATGGAGGGTATGCGTTTAATTGGAGCTTGGATACCTTTTGCGCCGTCAACAGGGACAGCGATGGGTTGTCAAAATTTGAATCCAGCTCAGTTTTCCGTCGTACCGGTTATGACATTAACGCAGCATGACACAATAATTATATATGTATGCGCCCGTAGCTCAGTTGGATAGAGCGTCAGACTCCGACTCTGAAGGCCGCGCGTTCAAGTCGCGCCGGGCGTGCCACGTCGGAGCAAAGTCCGCTTTGCTCACAATCCCCTAACCGCAATACGGCTAGGGGATTTTTTGCATCGCTCCCTTGCTCCTCCTTGCCGCAAAAAGTCCCGCTCGCTGCGGCTGCGGCCTTGCAAGCGCGGCCGCGGCGCCTCCGCTTCGCTACCAACTTTTTGCGGGGCCGCGTCTGCGGACGCGGGCGGGAGAGACGGGAGGCGAGAGATCGTAGGATAAGCTGATTTTCTCAGTGCGTCTGCGGACGCGGGCGGGGAGGGTCGACGGGCGCCAATGGAGGCTTCACTGATGCGGCGGGGCCGCGTCCGCGGACGAGGGCGGGAGAGACGGGAAGCGAGAGATCGTAGGATAAGCTGATTTTCTCAGTGCGTTCGCGTATGCGCGCGGGGGAGGAATGTTATAAAGCCCCTTGATGAGGCTGAACTCACAGTGCGTTCGCGTATGCGCGCGCGGGGGAGGGTCGACGCAAAAATGAGGCTGACGCACGGACTGCCGCCGAGTCCGCGTATGCGCGCGCGGGGGAGGGTCGACGGGCGCCAATGGAGGCTTCACTGATTCGGCGGGGATGTGTCCTCGGGCGCGGGCGGGGGAGGCATGGGTCTACCTTTCAATAATTTCAACGCTGAATCTGTCAAGCTTTCCCCGCCTATTCTTATCGTGTTTCCGGCCGGATTATAAAGAACTCGTTCCCTGTTAAAAATTCAAAAACACAGGCGGGCAAAAGACATAAGCGCTTTGTTTGTAAGGCCTCCAAGTCTGTGTGCGTTTACTATTTTTTACTATTAATCAGCGGCTGTTTAAACACTGGTGTGTGTGGCTTTTCCGTGCCCTTGTCCGAATCCCTGACGATCGAGCCTGAAAGCGTCAGCGCGGTTTTTGCGCAAACAGGGCCGGCCAGCTCGTAGAGCATTGAGGAAGACAGTACGATTGAAAGGAGCATATCGCCTATCTCGGGGGGAAGCATCCTCTGCCCAAGAAAAGCCAGACCTATAGCAACGCCCGCCTGGGGCGCCAACGCAATTCCGAGGCAGCTGCGCGTCCGTCTATCCTCATGTGCGGCCAGGCAGCCGGCGTAAGCTCCCGCGTATTTGCCGGCCAATCTAATAAGAAAATAGCATACGCCCATCATACCGACTGCCGTAAGGGCGCCGATGTCAAAGTTGATGCCCGAAATTATGAAAAAGGCTGAAGTGATAGGCGGGGTAAAATGGTTTATTTCACAAAACAGCGTTTCATCCCTTGAGGAATTGATATATGCCGCACCGCAGGCCATGCAGGCAAGCAGCGGCGAGACGTCGCACAGCGCGCAGACCCCGCAAATGCCAAGCAGGAGCGCAATAACTAAAATAAGCCGGTTTTCACGGCTTCGCCCGGGCGTGATGACTCTGTTCAACAGATAACCTGTGAAAAATCCCATTCCGACGGCTGCAATATTATATAAAATAGGAAGCAATACATCGAAAGCGGCGAAGTTTTCGGATCCGTCAGCCTTTATCAGTGCGGAAACCGTGCTGAAGACGATCAGGCACACCACGTCGTCCAGAGCCACCACCTGAAGCAGGGTGTTTACAAATCTCCCCTTAGCGTTATACTGGTTTATGGTCATAATGGTGCTGGCCGGCGCCGTAGCCGTGGCTATTGAGCCGAGCAGTACGGAGAAAGCCCAGCTGAGATTGAATATAAACCTCATTGAAACGGCAACGGCAATGCCTGCGGCCAGCGACTCAAACAGGGTTATAACGATGGTCTTTCCCCCCGTAGCGCGCACCGTTTCCCTTTTAAAGAATCTGCCCACGTCAAACGCTATGAAAGCCAGCGCGATATCGCTTATAAAGCCCATTCTCGATACAACTTGCGCTGAAACCAGATTCAGCGCGTACGGCCCGACCAATATACCCGCAAGTATAAAACCGCTCACGTTTGGGAGCTTAATAAGCTTTGTAAGCCTGGTCAGTAAAAATCCCGACGTCAATATAACGCATAGGGTGAGCAGCACCCCGCTTGTTTCATTCAATCCTTCATAAATATTAAACATAGTAAAACCAGCCTTTTAGTTTAAGCGATTACAGAAACAGTTGATTTCTCACATCTCTGATGGTATCATTATATCGGGATTTAAAATAAAGTATAATTATAGTTATTTTTGGGTGGATAAATAATAATTATTTTAGTGGGTGTGACATGCTGAACTCAAAGTTGGAGACATTGCTTAAAGTATATGAGCTTAAGAGTTTTACGCGGGCGGCGGAACAGCTTTCAATGACGCAGCCAGCCGTGAGTTTGCAGGTCAAACAGTTAGAGCAGGAGCTAAACGTAAGAATTTTCAACCGCAGCCGCGGCGAGCTAAGCCTTACGGGCGAAGGGGAAATCGTTTTAAAGTATGCAAAGCGGATAAAGATGCTCTATAAAAACATGGAGCAGCGCATAGAGGATGAAAGAAGGCGTGTAACCCGCCTGACCGTAGGAATAACCCATACGGCGGAAAGCAATCTTGTAGCCGAGGTTTTGGCAAAATACTGCAGCGGCAATGAGGGAGTATCCATAAAGATTATCTCCGGCACGATTAAAAACCTTTATGAGAAGCTAAAGACATATGAGATTGATCTCGCGATTGTAGAGGGAAAGCTGATGGATCCGGATTTCAATTCACTTCTGCTCGATACGGACTGCCTTGTACTGGTTGTATCCAACAACAACAGCCTTGCGGCCAAGAACATGGTTACGATAAATGAGCTGAAAAGGGAAAAGATGATACTAAGGCTCCCGAATTCGGGAACGAGAAATCTTTTTATCTCGCATTTGGAAAGCCAGAACATGTCCATAGATGAATTCAACGTCATCCTTGAGGTGGATAATATCGCAACCATAAAGGATCTGATAAGGCGGGATTTCGGGGTATCCATACTGGCTAAAAGCGCCTGCCTTGATGAGTTGAGAAAGGGGAAGATAACCGTGCTTCCCGTGGAAAACCTGAGCATGGTAAGGGAGATAAACATCGTATATCACCGCGACTTCGAGCATACGGATATGCTTCAGGACATAACCAGGCTGTACAATGAATCCGCGCGGCTGTACATGTCCTAAAGGAGTTTAGCGGTTAGAAATCGATTAAATATGCGCGCGGCTTATTAAGGGCGGTCCTCTCCGTTGCCACAGAGACTTCGGACATGGCGCAGATACCAGGTCATCCGCTCGTCGTCCTCCTTTGGATAGCAAAAGTCGAAATTTTCCGCGACCCGGCTGGCCAGGGACCTGAACAGGCTGCACATTGTAAACATTGAATCCCACATTCTATCATATTGCCCGTCCGAATAGGTATCCGTATATGTTTGATATGTATCGGCGTCCAGGTATCGCTTGAAGTACTTTCCCATTTTCCCTGCCGATACCTGAAATCCGTTGAGCATGCCTATACGCCACTCAACCATGCAATCCAGCTCAGCTCTCACATACCGCTCATATGTCTGCATCGCATAGGGAAGCTCGTCCCTCCATATGCCCTTGGCCACGTTTTGAAGGCACCACCAGAAGTTGTTGCAGCAGGAATAAAAGTCGTTGGCGGCGGGGCGCTTTACATGATAGCTTGCGTCGCTGGCCGGAGGAGGCGCGGGCACTATATTGTCCTTATCAAGCAGCAACATGGTCTGGCTATCGTTCCCAAGCATCCCTTCATACCTGTCTGCGGGTATAATTTGCAGGTCTATCCTGTTTAGGTCGTTAAACAGGGCGAGATATGTAAACCTTCCGTCTCCAATGGGATCGCGCATGGTTTCAGGCATCTGCAGCATTATTAAATCGCCGAACCTGTCCATATAGCTGCGATTAATAAAAAACGGGCTGGTATCCCTTACTATAAACACTATGTCATAGTCCTGAAACATGTCCTTTTTGGCGTTTGGATTGGCCCTGGATCCGTTAAGGAGCACGGCGCGTACGTTGTCGTCCTCCCTTGCGGCGGCGATTACCATATCCATCATCTCAGCTTCGCTTCTCATATTGCCTCCGTAAAAAATGGCTATAAGCCTACGGGTTGATCATTTTTGTGTTAATTATAGCATATATCCCATAGCGCTGCCTACTGCCGGATACTTTGAACGCAATCAGCGGCGTAATATCGGCGCTGGATAAAAGCGCGGCAACGGCGTTCAGCGTAAATGCCCTTTACGGCTAGATCCACTTTTATTCTTGGCCGGCTGTTCAAACGGAACGTGACCATTGCTAGCTAGGAAAACAGCCGGCTGGTTGTCAATCATTATTCGTGCGCCGATACGGCTTCATGCCTCGCAGTTAAGCTTTCCTCCACGATCGGTAACCGGCCTTAGCGTATCAAAAAAGGCATAATAAAACTGCCGCGCTATACATTAAGATGCCCGTATATCCCAAGTTCTCAATAACAAACGCCTTACTTTTGAAGTTAACCGCGTGAATGGCGCAGGCTCCGATACCGTTGGGCGGTTCCGCCCGCCTAATAAATTTCTTTCAAAATTTGTGCCGGGGCAATAGGCATGTGTATGGCAACGCGGCAGCGATGTGCAGCCGCCTCCAATATATTAATCATCGTTTTATTGCCCTTAGCGTTATGATGGAGTATACTAACTTGATTGATGTCGAGGGGTAGCCTGATATGATAAGAGTAAATTCGATAAGCTACAGATACAGTGAGGAGGGGCAGTACGCCCTCAAGGATGTATCGTTTGAGGTTAAAAAGGGGGAGATGCTGGCGATTGTCGGCCATAACGGCTCAGGGAAGAGCACCCTTGCAAAGCATATGAACGGCCTTTTGCTTCCCGACGCTGGCGAGGTAACCGTAGACGGCATGAGCACAGCGGACGAAGCCTTGATACAGGAGATAAGGCGAAGGGTCGGGATGGTGTTTCAAAACCCCGATAATCAGATAGTGACCACGGTGGTTGAGGAGGACGTAGGCTTCGGACCTGAAAATCTCGGCCTTGCGACCGATGAGATAATAAAAAGGGTCAGGGAAGCCCTAAAAGCCGTGGGCATGACGGCGTACGCGCGCAGCGCTCCGCATATGCTTTCGGGCGGACAGAAACAGCGGGTTGCGATGGCTGGCATGCTGGCCATGAGGCCGGAGGTATTGGTGCTTGACGAGGCAACGGCCATGCTTGACCCATCCGGCCGCAATGAAGTCCTTTCCACGGTCAGAAGGTTAAACAGGGAAAGCGGGATTACGGTGGTTATGATCACCCAATACATGGAGGAAGCGACCATGTGCGACCGTGTAGCCGTAATGGCCAAAGGCCGGCTGCGGATGCTGGATACGCCGAGAAATGTGTTTTCCAGCGCCAGGGAGCTTAGAGCACTGGGGATAGACGCGCCTCCAGCCGTGGAACTTCGTGACCGGCTGGCAGGGATAGGCGCGGATATACCCGATGATATAATGACGATAGATGAAATAGCGGAGGCGCTATGCCCATTGTTGTTGAGAAATTAAGCCATACATATATGCACAAGAGCGCCTTGGCGGTGAGCGCTATTAACGACGTCAGCATTGTAATAAACGAGGGCGAGTTTTTGTGTATCGTGGGCCATACGGGGTCTGGGAAAAGCACGTTTATACAGCATCTTAACGGGCTTTTGCTTCCAACATCGGGAAGCGTAATGGTCGACGGCTGCGATATGCTGGATAAAAAACAGCGTCAGATTGGCCGCCGGCTTGTGGGCATGGTGTTCCAGTACCCTGAACACCAGCTGTTTGAGGAAACGGTGTATAAGGACGTTGCGTTCGGGCCGGTAAATATGGGCCTTAGCGAAGCCGAGGTGAAGGAGCGCGTTATGAACGCGCTGTCCATAGTAGGGCTTGACGCGGATAAGTTTTGCGGCAAATCGCCGTTTGAGCTGTCCGGCGGGGAAAAGCGCCGCGTTGCTCTGGCTGGGATAATAGCGATGCATCCTAAGTACCTGGTCTTGGACGAACCGATGGCCGGACTGGATCCGTCGGGCAGGAACGCGATACTGGACACGCTATTAGAACTCCAGCGTGCAAATAATACATGTATAATAATGGTCAGCCATTCCATGGATGATATAGCACGGGTGGCCGCCCGTGTAGCAATATTCAGTAAAGGCGCGCTGAGAACCGTCGGAACGCCGGCCGAGGTATTTTCGGACGCCGGCGAAATAGAGAAGCTTGGCCTTGAACTTCCGCACGCGGCGCAGCTTGCCCAGGCGCTGCGAAAAAGGGGCGTAAATGTTCCCAATGAGATATACAGGCCGGAGGAACTGCTTGATTTCCTGAAGAGGAGGCTGAAATATGTTTAAGGACATAACCCTCGGTCAGTATTTCCCAGGAAATTCCGTGATACATTCCCTTGATCCGCGCACCAAGCTCATGCTGATGATAGCCTATATCGTCATAGTGTTTTTGGTTCGCTCAATGTGGATGTTTATCCCTGTTGCGGTGTTTTTGGCTATGACAATAGTGCTTGCCAGGGTGCCGCTTGGCTATGTTGTGCGGACGCTTAAACCTATGAGATGGCTGCTTATTTTGATGTTTATATTGAATCTGTTCCTTATCAAGACCGGAGAACCAATCTTGGAGGTATGGATAATCAAAATTACAACGGGAGGGCTTAGGCAGTCGATCTTTATAATAATCAGGCTTGTACTGCTGGTAACCGGTACGTCTTTGCTTACGCTTACCACAACGCCCATCTCCCTGACCGACGGTTTGGAAAAGCTGCTTATGCCGCTGACAAAACTGAAGTTTCCAGCGCATGAGCTGGCGATGATGATGACGATAGCCCTTCGCTTTATCCCCACCCTAATAGAGGAAGCCGACAGGATAATGAAGGCGCAGATGGCCAGGGGAGCTGATATGGAAACCGGAAGCATAATCAGGAGGGCAAAAAACATGATACCTATTTTAATCCCCCTGTTTGTAAGCTCATTCAGGCGCGCGGACGAGCTTGCCATGGCAATGGAGAGCAGGTGTTACCACGGGGGGGAGGGCCGCACTAAAATGCGTGTGCTTAAAATGCGCTGGCGCGACGCGGCGGCCGCCATAATCACGGCGGCGCTTGCGGCCATAATAGTAACCGCGCAGGAATTGTGGCTGTGATGAGCAAAACAACAAGATACATACTTGTAGGAACCGCAATAGCCCTCCTCGCGGCGGCGCTGGTGTGGAGAGTTGCGTTGAATTCCACAGGGGAGCTTTCAAAGATCAGGCGGACCATAAACGACTATGGCTATTTTGTTGGAGAGGACGCCATCTATCCGGCAGGCTACATGGAGGCTGGAAGCATTGCAGGAATGCTTGCGGATGAGGATATTGATATGCAGGCCGCCGTAAACGCATCCAAATCTTCGGGATTCCCATCGGACGTGAACAGGCAGGGGGAGGTTGCGTTAATATTGGCCGCAATAAGCGACACAGAGGTAATCACCCTTTTTATGATAGACGGCGAGATAGAGATGGGCTTTGTACAGGAGTTGGACGGTCAAGGAGTAAGCCCGCTGGGCAAGTAGCGGTTAGTAGTATATCAATGCACGGCTTGAAAGTATATAATCAATTCGAAGGCAGGATTTTAATGTGAATAACCCTTATGGAAAGGTGACGCTAATCACCGGAGCATCGTCGGGAATAGGCAAGTGCACAGCGGAGGAGCTTATGAACCGCGGCTTTAGGGTATACGGGGTCTCGCGCAGCGGCGGGCGGGACAAGCGGTCCGAAGATGGATTTTTGCGAATGCTTTGCATGGACGTCTGCGATGAGGCGTCGGTAAGGAGCGCGGTTGACGAGGTAATTGCCAAAGAGGGAAGGATTGATATCTTAATAAACGGCGCGGGCATAGGGATCTGCGGCGCGGTTGAGGACTGCTCGGCCAAGGACGCGGTTAAGCAGATGGATACGAACTATTTTGGGGTTATACGCATGCTAAACGCGGTGCTCCCGCATATGCGCGAGAGAAGGAACGGGCTTATAATCAATATCGGCTCGGTAGGGGGCATATTCTCAATACCATTCCAAACGCTTTACAGTTCGTCCAAATTCGCCGTTGAGGCGCTGACCGAGGGACTTCGAATGGAGCTTAGGCCATGGGGGATCAAAGCGGCGCTGGTGGAACCAGGCGATACTAAAACCGGCTTTACAGGGGCCCGCAGATATGCGGAGGGAACGGATAAGAGCGCATATGGAGACGCGTTTAAAAGCTCCATCGCTCAGATGGAAAAGGACGAGCGGAACGGAATGCCGCCGAATAGCGTGACAAAGGCGATATTGTCGCTGATTAAGTCCAAAAATCCTCCTGTTCGCAGGACCGTCGGCATAAAGTATAAGCTGTTTGTAGGACTAAAGCGGTTTTTCCCAGCAAGGGTTGTCGAGTTGATCCTCACATCCATTTACGCAAAAGGAGATAAACCCGATGGAAAACAAACCTGAGAAAAGCAGGGCGCCCCGAATCATATTTCAGACGCTGCTAATATTAACCGGCCTGTTTCTCATGGCCGACACCATGTATGTAAGGACGTTAAGCAATTATAACCTTGGCGTTATAATGCCGTTTATAATTGGCGCTCCGTTGTTCATTCTTGGGGTGTTCTACGGGCCTGTAACCCGGTTTATGAGATCCCACATAATCGGAAAAATAATAAAATGGGGTATGGTTGCGGCATATGCCGGATTTTTCACGCTGTTTACGGCGACGACCATTATTGCAGTCGTTGCCGGCAGTACTCAGCCCGATGATAACGCCGACGTGCTGGTGGTGCTTGGGGCGGGCATCCGCGGGGAACATGTAAGCGTTACGCTTTACAACCGTCTGAACAAGGCCGTGGAGTATCTGGAGCGCAACCCTTCCACCGCTGTAATCGTATCAGGAGGCCAGGGGGAGGGAGAGGCCATACCCGAGGCGCTGGCGATGAAACGGTTTCTGATGAACAGCGGAATCGACGAATCGAGGATCATAACCGAGGACCAGTCCAGGAGCACCCTGGAGAACTTTATGTTTTCAAAGCCTATAATAGAAAGCCGTTTTGGGGAGGATGCAAAGGTGGTCTTTGTCACCACGGCGTTTCACGTTTACAGGGCGGGGAAGGTGGCCGAATCAGCCGGACTTAAGGCGCAGGGCCTTGGAACCCCATCGGCCTGGTATATAGCGCTTAACGATTATATGCGCGAATGCGCGGCTATAACCTATTACCTTTTAGCCGGCAGATTGGGCGATTAGCTACTAGGCTGCACATATTCTTAAAAACCTTCATATAATTATATGAAGGCTTTTTGTATTGCAGCCAAATCAAAACATGCGAGGTACACTATGCAGACATTGCGTTATGGCAGCAGCGGAACATCCGTTAAAATCCTGCAGCTCGCGTTAACCCGAGCAAATTTTTCACCAGGGGAGATAGACGGCAGATTTGGACCAAGGACGCAGAGCGCAGTTATGCGCTTTCAGGCAGCCAGCGGCCTGGCGCCCGACGGCGTCGTGGGCAAAAACACCTGGGCCGCCCTGATACCGTTTTTAAAGGGTTATACATGGCATACCATCAGGCAGGGCGATACATACTCGGGCCTTGCCAGGCTGTATGGCACTACGGCGGAGGCGATTGCCAGGGCGAACGGAGGATTAAGGGCGGATAACCTTATGCTGGGAACCTCCATTATCATACCGTTTGGCTTTGACGTTGTCCCGACAAACGTGCCGTATACTTCGGAATTGCTTGACTATATAGTGGATGGGCTTCAGGTGCGCTATCCCTATATCCGCACCGGTTCAATAGGACGAAGCGTGATGGGCAGGCCGCTTTACCTGCTGACAATGGGAACGGGAGCTACAAAAGTAGCGTACAACGCTTCGCATCATGCTAACGAGTGGATAACAACCCCTGTGCTTCTTAAATTTATGGAGGATTACGCAAAACTCTATTCTACGGGCGGCACGCTGTATGATTACGATGTAAACGACCTCTATGAAAACGTAACGCTATATATGGTTCCAATGGTAAATCCCGACGGGGTTGATCTGGTAAACGGAGCTATCCCCAGCGGTGATCCGTATTACCAAAGCGCCCGCGCGATTTCAAACCGTTATCCGAGCGTACCGTTTGCTTCCGGCTGGAAGGCCAACATTGAGGGAACCGATCTTAACCTTAACTATCCGGCCGGATGGGAGGAGGCGAAAAAGATAAAGTATGCCCTGGGCTTTACCAGTCCCGCGCCGCGCGACTTTGTGGGCGGCGCTCCCTTAAGCGCGCCGGAGAGCCGCGCTATGTACGATTTTACTATTCAGAAGGAACCTGCGCTTACCCTATCATATCATTCGCAGGGAAAGGTTATATACTGGAAGTATCTTGACTATGAACCGGAAGGCTCATACGCTATTGCCCAGGAGTTTGGCAGGGTCAGCGGCTACTCGGTGGAAGTAACGCCCGCGGCCTCCGGCTATGCGGGTTACAAGGATTGGTTCATACAGCAGTTCAATCGCCCTGGTTATACGATTGAAGTTGGGATAGGGGAAAACCCGCTTCCGCTCAGCCAATTTGAGGAGATATACAGGGATAACATGGGTATACTGACGCTTGGCATGGCCCTGGTGGGAGTGGGCTGATTAAGCGCAGCGGCGTTTAGCGCATGACTGGCCGCGATACAAGGCATATAAATTGAGCGAAAAGGGCCATACGGTCATAGTACTGTAATCAGGTCGTAAGGCCATGGGGCCTTTCACTAAGCGATGTACAGCACTTAGCGGGTTTAACCCGTAAAACGGCCATAGGCCTTTCGCTAAGTGCTTGTTCAGCACTTAGCGAGTTTAACCCGCAAAAACGGCCATAGGCCTTTCGCTAAGTGCTTGTTCAGCACTTAGCGAGTTTAACCCGCAAAACATGGCCTTCGGTTGCAAGCAACTGTCAGGCCATGTTTTGCTCTCAAGGTATCAAAAGACCGGCG
>OHQM01000281.1_pt1 | contig 28494 bp, 39 predicted proteins | sample 1577941 | NCBI WGS metagenome assembly OHQM01 (sample SAMEA3879604, study PRJEB24766) | human gut metagenome | biome: human-associated habitat; feature: feces | place: USA | collected 1985/1987
CAGGAATGAGTCAATGATATAGTCAGTGCACTGCAGAAATGCAGTGAGTGGTCTCGAAAGAGAAACCTGGCGGTACGTAACGAGTACCGTTGAACAGAACCTTGGTGTGTACAACATCAAGACAGATCTTAGTTACGAGAACAGATTCAACTCAGCCAAGACGGCTGAGTTGAACGCAAGGGTAACACATGCCTGAAATCAAAGTATTCGGTATCGTTGAGGAGGATGCTGTCAACTTCAACGATGGATTCGCGATGACAGTGTTCTGTCAAGGCTGCACGCATCCGAAAGGTACGCCTTTCATGGATGCTTGCGGGCACTGTATAGGCTGCCACAATCCGGACACACACAGTCTGGAAGGCGGAACAGTGTACACGACAGAAAAGCTGTTCGAGCTGCTGCATGGGAATCCCGTGCATAAAGCACTGGTGTTGAGCGGCGGCGAGCCTATGGTGCAGGCTGAGGCTCTTGCGCCTTTGTGCGCAAGGGCGAAGGAGGCTGGCTACAAGGTGTGGCTGTACACAGGCTACACCTGGGAGCAGCTTCAGACAGTACCTGGATGGGCTGCCATAGCTCCGCATCTCGATGTGCTTATAGACGGTCCTTTCATAGGTTCACTTAAGAGTCACCGCCTGAAGTATCGCGGCAGCAAGAACCAGCGCATACTGAACGTACAACAGTCGCTTGCCAGAGGTAAACCTGTACTGTACAGGAAAGCTTCGGCGTAACCATGGCCCCCTGTGAGGTAACACTTGCAGGGGGCTTTTAATAAAGGAGAACGAAATGAAAGCAGCAGAGCTTGATACAAAAGACGTCACAGTAATACGTACAGAAAAACGGTACATACTCAATGAGAGCGTGTTCGAGCTGGACGAGTGTCCTGACTGGGCTCAGTACGCAGCTGTAGATGCCGATGGGGAAGCCTACTGGTACAGCGTAAAGCCGTCGCGCGTTGAAAGCGACTGGGTTGACTTTTATGGTCGTATCCGTTTAATCCGGGATGGTGATAACCCGGTCATTTTCGATGCTACCGACTGGCAGCACAGTCTTATCGAGCGACCCAGGAAGGTACTTGAGATTACCATGGCTGACCTGGAACGGAAATATGGATGTAAAGTCAAGGTTGTAAAGAAGACACAAGTGTGAATTACATATTAGGCGTATTTTTACAGCTTGCCGGAGTCTGCTGGTGTGCTTTTATAGTCTGTCGCATTATTCACGATGTCATGACAGATGGAAAAGAACTTAATGCCGCCTGTCATGAAGCTACAAAAGAGCTTGCATATCCTGCAGTCCTGTTTGCTATCTCTTTGCTGTATCTCATTATATGTGCTGTATCTGATGTAATAAAACACATGTAAAGGAGAACGAAATGAAACTTCTATATATAGGAATACCGTTGCTGATATGGACAATGTCAGCTGTCGGTATCCTGATATGTACTTACCTTAACTCAGACAAGAATACCAGACTTGAAAGATTCTTCTGGGGGTCGGGTATAACATCAGGTCTGTTGATTGGTATGGGGGTAATAGCCGCAAAGATATTATAAGAGAATCCATATGCTGAACCGTGAACTGTACAACAGACTTCGCACTGTGTTCAAGAACGTCCATGTGCAGTACGAGAATGTACAGCCCAAACTGAGACTGTTGAGATGGCCCAAGTTGATCAATGGGCAGCTGCGCGAATGGGAATTCGACAGCAGAGGTTCAGGGGAAACGTACCAGGTCAACTGTCCTGTATGTGGTGACAAGAAGGGGCATTGCTATATATCGGCACTGTCTTTTACCAAGCCTCGTATAGGCGACCGCATTCTCACACCTGCACCTTTGCTCATACACTGTTTCAGACGCAACTGCTTCAGCGGCAATCCGGAAGCCAGAGAAGCTCTCACGCAGGTTCTCAAGTCCAGTACACCAATGGAACTTGATGTCAGCGAGGAAGACTGCTTCTCAGGTGCACAGGAACTGCAGCAGGACATACACAGGAACACAGAAGCGAATCTGCTCAAATGGCAGCCCGACTATCACCCCATTGAGCACGATGCTCCAGCTGAAGTCCTTGACTACGTTGCCAGGCGCGGCATACAGGAACGGGACATCAAGGAACTCAAGATAGGGTGGGGACGGTGCTGGAATTACAAAAAACAGAACTTCATAGGCAACAGTAACTGGCTGCAGTTTCCCATAATCGATCAGGCCGGTCTCAGAGGCTTCCAGTCACGCCAGCTGCACAGTGACGGCAACCTCAAGTACTTCTTCGACACCAGAACACCAAAGAAGATGTGTCTATATAACCGAGAGCGTGCATCCAGCTTCCATATCGTAGCCATAGCTGAAGGCATCATCGATGCGCTCCATATAGGTCGCTGCGGCATGGCGTTCTTTGGGTTCGAGCCGAGTAAGGCGCAGGTGCGTCTTCTGCAGCAGGATGGAGCGAAGCTGGTACTCTACATACCAGACCAGAAGAAGCATTATACACCTGACGGTGTCTGTGACCTCGATCCGCCAAAGATAGCGGATACACACATAGAGCAGTGGCGCAGACAGCATTTGTTCGAATGGGGCTGTTACAGAATCGACGTACCGAGAGCTGATGCAGGGGAATGCACAACGGCGGAGATATGGGACGCTGTAGTGAAGCAGCTTGCCTATAAGTACAAGGTCGACGACTGCGTACTCGAAGTTCTGTTCAAACAACTGGAAAGAATATGAAAGGAAACTTATGTGTCAAACCTAGCAACAATACAAAAGATCTCGAAAGTGCGCGAGATCAACTCACCTAAACGTGACATATGTGAGCTGCGTTTTGCAGACTCCTTGTGGCATGCCGTAGGACAAAAGAACACATATAGTGCAGGTCAACTCGTCGTCTTCTTTGCTCCCGGCAGTGTAATACCTAAGGGTACTGTAGCCTATGCGCACTTGTGTGATTTCGTACGCAAGAACGCAAAAGGAATGGAAGTCACGGCCGACTATATCAGTGTGCATGCTTCATCTGTAGGTATCAAACATAAGACACACGGTCTGGTGCTCCCGCTTTCCTTGTTCCCTGATCTGGAGAAGATGCCTGTTCGGTCAGATGTCACAAATCGGATCGGTGCGATTTCAGAACGAGTACTCGACACGATGGGAATCTGTTCCTCAATTGCCGCAGCTAAGCTTCCGCAGCCTGACTGGATACCTGCACGCAAGTTTGTCGACTTACGTGATCGTCCGGAAATGTTCGACAAGTGCCAGCACTCGCGTTTCTATGGCGAGGTTATGATCGACGGCAGCATTCCTGTTGCCGTGTACTGTGTCAGTGACAAGTATGATGCTGATCGGTTTGGCGCCTGTGCCTTCGGAAGCAAAATAAAGCGACCAAGACATTCGCAAGCAGAGATTAAGCGACTTTTGTATCAGCCGCCAAAAAAAGAACGTGGCTGCTTGCTGTCCCTGTGGGAATTGACTGCACAGTGCTGTCAAAGTCTGTGGTATTGGGCTAGACATACAGATCAGGAGCTGCAGGAAGATCAGAAAGAGATAGACGATCTGGAACTTATGCTGCTGCTTGAGCGTCATGATCTGTGGAGCACAATCGAAATCGAGAACATTGAACCGGCATTGCGTGATTGGCAGCAGCGTACAGGTCGCAGCATAGTGGTCTTCTTCGAGTGGGTAGGACCTGACATACAAGGTAATCCGGAACGATATCCAGACCACAGACTGTATGCCAGTGATGTGTACGACCTGGATGCACAGAAATGGCTGCTGCCCAAAGAGCGTGAACTGTTCCTCGACAGTATCAGCAAACGAATACGCCAAGTTGTCAAGTGCTACTATGACTATCCTTTTGCAGGCAGCAGTGTTGACTCGACAATCGGACTCGTAGCAGATATCTGCAATAACCGCAACACAGGAAAGAAAGGCATATTATTCAAGAGCTCGCAGGAACCTTATATGACTTTCAAGGTGCTCAGCGATCTGTACGGCAAGAAAACCAAAACAAGGCTCAGCAAGGCAGCAACAGCTAACGAGTACTTTGCTGCGCAGGAACGAAAGAGAAAGGAAAGACAGGAAAGGTATCAAAAAGCGTATCCGCAGGCGAGACAGCCTGCAATGTGATGCGCTTAAAGGTACCTTCACACCGCGAGGTGTGTCGAACAAGAAAGTGAATTGCTGGGACACCTTAACGGGTAACGCCGAAGGCAATCAGCAGCCGAGCTTATGGATGCCCGGACCGGGTGCCATAGGAAGGTTCATCGACTATCCCGTACGTAATGGGAGTACCCGAGTAGCCATGTGCGTGATAACGCACGAAAGCAAGGGGAAGCACTCTGTCTCAGGAATGAGTCAATGATATAGTCAGTGCCTTGTGGAAACACAAGGAGTGGTCAGGAGTGACACCCTGAAACCTGGCAAGGTTTGGTACACCTTGCTGAACAGAACCATGGTAGTTAACACATCGACAATGAAATTGCGAACAATTACTTGAACTTTTAATATACATGCGTATATTATATGCGTACAAACAAGAGGTTCCATGATAGCAAGCAGAGCACACAAGATAAAACTCATGCCGACGCCTGAGCAGCAGGAGAAACTCCGCAGGAGATTTCTCCAAGGCCAGGCGGTAAGGCACTTGTGCATCGAGTGGAGCCGTGAAATGTACGCAGCCTGGAAACAGGACCCTGCGAACAATGCTTACCCATCATATGAAGCGATGGATAAGCGGTACACAAAGGAGAAGCCCGAGGAGGGCAACCTCCTTCCAAGGTGTTCAGCGCAGCGTAAGGTACGCGACACCTGGAAGGCAGTGGAAAACCACATCAAGCACCCTGATAAGTACGCATGTCCGGATTACACCAAGAAGCGTGATGTACATGAGTACACGCTTTATGTGAACAATCAAGCGACAGAAGTAGGCACAGATCACGGTAAGCCTTATGTCCACTTTCCAAAGCTCGGACTTATTCGGCTCGCCGAGGAGTTCCGCTTCAAAGGTGCACGCATAATGTCGTACACCTTTTCGTGGGATTGTGTGGACATGTATGTGTCCATACAAGCGCAAGTTGAGGTTATGCCGATGTGCACCAACGACTCCACAGTTGGAGTCGATGTGGGTCTCAAGCACATTGCGGTCGCCTCAGATGGCACCACACTCGACTACCCGAAGGCGTACAAGAAGGCGCAGAAGCGTGTACGCGCGGAGCAGCGCAAGCTGCAGCGCAAAGTTCAAGACAGCAACAATTACTGGAAGCAGTACAGGCGTCTCAAAAAGGCGTACAAGAGAAAGGCGAACGTTATTAACGACGCCTTACATAAGTACACCACACGGCTATGCAAGACGCACAGCACAGTCGTCACAGAGAACCTCAGTATTGCAGACCTTATCAAGACGTCCGAGAAGTGGATGCGAAGAGGCTTCGCCTTGTCTCAGATGAAGCGACTGATTCAGCTGCTTCAGTACAAGGCTGCCATCTACCGGCAGGTAGAACGATTCTTCGCGAGCAGCAAAACTTGTTCCCGCTGCGGCTACAAGAACAATGCGCTCACACTTGCGGATCGTACTTATGTGTGCCCCGAATGCGGCCTCCAGATAGACCGTGACCTCAATGCGGCGCACAATATACGCAATTTCATTGTAGGGTCGGTCAGACCCGATCTCCGGTAACGGAGGTAGCTCTTCCCTCTTTGAGGGTGAGAAGATATGCGGTACCTCCCCGGTACCGACTATCATGACAGTATGATAACAGTCGTATGTCCTAAGTGCAAAAGAGAAAATACGATGTGCGTATGTATGTCCAATGCCGAATGCTATGTGCCCATTCTGGGCATCCAGGATGACGGTACTGTTGAATACGGCTGTACTGATATCAACGAGGGCGATAACGTCGCATATGAGTGCAGCGAATGCGGCTACAGACTTCGTATCAAACCCGATGCCTTTGACGACAAGTTTGTGGCATGGGCAAAGAAGCAGCAACAGAAAAGGGAAAAGAAATGAGAAAGCGCAAACTTAAGTTCATCTGTCCGCACTGTAAGAAAGAGGCGCAGATTGTCGACGTTATGCAAGACGCAGAAGTCCACATGCCGGTCGACTATGTGGACACCGAAGGTTTCCTGCATTATGACAGACAGGAACCTATGATCGTATCCAAGAAAGGCCACTTCGCATGTGACGAGTGCGGCGGCCGCATTCCTATCAGGACATCAGGATTCGCCAACAGGTACGATGCTCTTGTGCACTATCTTGAGCGTCGTTTCTACAACAGCGAGAAGCCATGCAAGTAACGACACTGCATGATAAGGCGCAGCAGCCTGAACAGATTGCACCCGATGTATACCTGTTTAAAGTAGCCTATACGACAGAGGCTGGTCCTCTGCTGTCTGTGTTTGCAGGACTGTCTCTTGTTCTGCCGGAGGGTGCGTACGTCACCGTACATCCTGTAGGCGAACTGTGGCGGTATGGTCTGGTAGCTTGCAACGGTACTGCACTGTTTATGTCAGGCGAGCCCATTGCTGTGGACTTTTACAGGATAGGACCTGCAAACCTGACATTCACGCAAGGCATGACATTTGCACGTCTTGCTGTGCACAAATCTGCTGCACTAGAATCCAAGCCAACGGATACGACTGCAGCCACAGCAACAGATGAAATAGAATTGACTGCAAGAACCGAGCCGGTCGAAGAACCGATAATATAATAACATACAGGAGAAAAGAGAATGGTGAAGAAAGTAGAAAAGAGAACGCCGAAGAAGAGCATGTCAAAATCAACACCGAAAACCAAAGTAAAGAAAACAGTTACCAGGAAAGCTGCACGCAAACCATCTGAACCAGCTGCTGTAAACATTCCTGTAAGCAGCTTCTACAGGTACATTTCAGGATGTATCGAAACACTGTACGGTACAGATGATCCTGCAGATCTCAGGGCGAAAGCTGCTGTTGGAAAGGAACTGGCGGAAAAAGCGTATATGGAAGCTGTTGTAAACGACCTCAAGGCAACAGAACTCAAGCACGCGCCTGCTGCCGACAAGATGCGCATAGTCAACGCTTCATTGGCACAAGCATGCTCTACGCTGCGCAAGATCGAAGCAAACAAGAAGTCTGACAGAACGCCTGAGAATATGCTGCGAATGCTGGCGAAATTCAGTGAAGGCATCGAAGGTCTTGAACACCTGACAAAGCTTTGCGCTTCCAGCAGCAAGGCATCGTACAAAGACACACTTGCACAAGAAAAGAAACTGAAAGCTGAAATAGATGCATATAAGCGACTGGCAGCAGAGAAAGGTGAGGAGGAGGCAGCAAACGAGCTGGTTGCCAAAGCAAGTGCAGATATGAAAGAGAGAGCGGCAAAAAGTCTTGAAGACATCAAGACAGCAAAGCAAAAGGTCAAGGCTCTGGAAGGTGCGGCCCAGCTGCTTGAAAGGTTGGCTGCAGAGGCTGGCGAGGCCTGATCATGGACCCGGCATATCTCCAGCTCTGTACACAGATACCTGATGACAGGTTCCGTGACTGCGACTACTGGCTGCCGAAACCTGGCTCAGACTGTACTACATTTGTGCCAAAGGATTCCGAGCACGCATGGAAACCAGTACCAGTATTCGATGCTCTGAGGATTGAAATGGACGCCGCATTTCCCGGCGGTTACATGCTCATGATGTCCCAGGGCAAGTGGTACATGTCTCTGCTCGAATCCAAGCAGCGGTACGAAGGTGCTGCGCCTGAGACAATGATGCTCAGCATATTGCTGCAAACATGGAAAGGAAGCGACAGTGGAACATGGAAAGTGTAAGTACTGCGGCAAGGTGTATGGCGTCGAGCCTTATGCCGGACAGTACATCGTGAAATGCACTGATCCTAAGTGCAAGTCACAGAACAAATGAACTATGGCCCCCTGTGAGGTAACACTTGCAGGGGGCTTTTAATGGGAGTTTAGCGTGGTATCCAGTTACTTACTTATGCTAAGTGTGTTCTGGTTTATTGCACTGGCGCTGATTGCTTCAGTGAAGTTGAGTAAAGGCAAAGACGATACAGCTGTCAGCACGTGGTTATCTCGACATGCTGTTTTGCCAGGCACTATGCTTTTACTGAGCTATGTGTTGGCTGGTCTTAAAATATAATCAAACGAGAGGGAAAAATGAGATACATTTGTAAGAATAAAGAATGCACTGCGTATTGTAATCTTAACGTTATTTGTACACAAGATCGTCCTTTGTATTGTCCGATTACAGCGGAGCGTGTCAAATTTAAGAACTTCGATGAGTTTGACTGCGACGAAGACCCCTGCGAAGCGGAAGATGCGGATTTCGACGAAGTCACAATCAATGGTGTGCAGGTTGCAGCGCATTCTTTCCTGCTGGATGAGCATGCAGTCAGCTTGTGTGAGGTACTGAAAGTGACTGAGGACAGGCTTGAACTGTATGAGTTCGGGAAGGGTGTCATCACGATGAGCATCGATGATGTCGCACGCACATACGAGCCAGTGACATACAAACCGTACGATGCGAATCAGCTTCCGGCTCTTGCTGGCACACGTATCGACATACACGAGAGCACAGACCCGACATCACCTATAGTCCGTACAGGCACTGTATCTGCATATACGGCAGACGCAGTTATCGTCGACGGAAATCGGTACAATCGGTATGACTTAGCGAATCTGGCGACTTTTGCTGATCCGCCGCGCTGGCCAGTCGTACAACTTTTGGGAAAGGACGGAAAGGAAACAAATGGTTGAAGGTTACAACGTGCACGTATGTGAGCACGCACACATCACATACTCCGACTATGCTGTGGAGATGTCCAAGTGCAGCGAATGTGGAGCACCGATAAGTCGCACATGGAGCATCACAGAAAGCGATGATGTGGATGCAAAGGAAGAAGCTGCTGAGGCATACGCACAGCAACTTACCAATACAAGTGTAAAGTGCCTGGAATTTCGTATTAAGGAACTTGTAGACGAGATCACCAGACTCCGTGATTACCGTGATAAACAGATCGAGACCAGAGTTAAGATTTTAGATGGGTTCTATGAGAAACTGAATAAGCTCAAGCCGGAGAACTCGTTATGTGGGCAGTAAACGTTGACATGCTGTACAGACTGAAATACCTGCAGGAAAAGGACTAAAGTAACTAAAATCGGCGCATATTTTTGGCATAATAAAGTGAAGGAGGATTTAGACTGCTCAACATGTGGTTAAGCAGGATCCTCCATAACTTATTAACAGAAAGGTTCACACTATGAACAGTTCTGAGTGCGCCAAGTGCGCAAACGAAAAGGCTTGCTGTTAGCACGCTGGCAGTCAAGTCAACAAGCAGCTGGAAGATCTGAGCAAAAAGGTGGAAAAACTTCAAAGCGGGCTTTTCCACACAGAACTCTGGTTAGCTTATTATAAATATACAACATTCGTGTTGTCCTTTGGGATTTGCACGTATGTGGTATTGAAGCTGTTCTTTAGTTAATAAAGAACACGTCCTGAGCACGACGTTAAACTGCCTATTCTCCGGGTGCCCCCTATAACGGGGCTCGATAGGCACACATCCGTGCCGCCCGGAGTGTCCTGAGCAAGACGTTAAACTGCTCACATTTTGATTTTTACCTAAGTCCTTGTAACTCAGATACTTGCACGTAGTTAAGGACGCATATGCGAAAGCATATCAGAGTCTGAGAGATCCCGACCGTGGTCCCTGGTAGGTCACTCAAAGGGACAAGCGGCCGCCTCGGGGCGGGGAAGCAATAATTTCATTAACAAAATAACAGTAACAACAAAATCTACGGAGCTTTTACCATGACGTAGTACATTTAGATTGATATCAAGCATGTCAGTCATGCCCAGTATGACCTCTGCCAAAGGTCCGTGCCGGTGCGTATCATCGGAAGCTATCTAGGGTTCTCGGGGAGACAACGGAGTTGGCCGCCAACTCGCCCTTGTGGGTGCCATTCCCACAGCCGCAGCACGTTGGCATAATGTGACTGCAAGTGCACGGACTGGTGAAGCTTCCAAGAAGGAGGCTAGCCATCGTCGGGCGTTATGATACCTGGGTCATGACGTCGGTAGCTTACGCGCAAGCGTACCAGGACTTCTTATGAAGGAATATCGGAATGAAGCAGGCTTATAACTAATAATTATATTGACTGCGGAGTTTCATCCGGGTGAACTCTTGATGAGTTCTTGAACACCGGAACAGTTAAGTTATATGGGCATAGGCAAAGCAAGCTCATATAACCAATGTCTGTATGGCTGCGGACTGCTATAAGGCAGGTGTGCAGCAAGTTCGGTCAGCAGCACCTTACGCTGTTAAAACGACAAGCAAAATGTTTGTAAAAAGGGCAGCCTGCAGTAACAGGTTTCATACGCTTGATCTTGCGTGCCCTTAAAGATCTTTGGAAGACGAGCCAGCCCGGACATCGCGGTGTCTGCAGTACTCTGCCATTTATAGACCCGATCCTTCGGGAAAGGGTATGGAGACATCTGATCTCCGTTTGCAGCGCACCAGTTGCGCGCGTCCTGAGCACGACGTTAAACTGCTCTTTTTATGTGTTCATGTCAGTGCATTTTACAGAGTGCATTGAGATGACTACATAATGTAGTCAACTTAAAACGAAAGGAGGTTCTTATGAACCAGAAAAACACACAGGATCAGGTTGTTTATTGCCTGATGAGAAAAAATCTCGACACACGCGAGACCGATATCCGGATGGTCGTCGGTACCCGCAAAGCTGCCGACAAGTGGCTTCAACGCCAGGCGGAGCCGCCATATGCCATTGAAGACAGACAGAACAGACAGGTAATCTGCAGAGGTTTCCTGTATTATATGGAACAGAGAAAGGTTCGGTGAAGCATGTTCACTGTAAGCCTTATCTGCGCTCACAGCCTTGTGTATGCAGCACTGACGATGATCTGTGCGTATATGCTCCTGTGGGCAATCGATTTGCTTACAAGGTAAGTAAGCAGTAGTATATGTACAGTACTTCCGCTGTACATATACGCATGGGACCGTAGCGCAGTCGGTTAGTAGCAGCTGACCCATAATCAGCCGGTCGCAGGTTCGAGCCCTGCCGGTCCCACCAACCAACCGCACGCAACGTGCAAATCAGTACAACAAGGAGTACAAAGTGCAGACATATGTGAAAGTGAAATACTCATCCATAAAATTCCCTCAAAAAGGATCTATGAGGATTCTTGTGAGAGGTACCTGGTACAAGGTACCCCCAAAAGAACTTCATCCTGCGGAGTATGAAGAAATGCTGAGGCTAAGAAGAATGAAGCTTCCGGCAGGGGAAGCTGAAATGAAGTTTTCAAGCTGGGGCATGTTTATTACCGTCAGCACTGGCTGGCAGCAATTACAAGAACTCCCTTACAGGGAGGTAATTTTTGAATGATAAAAAGGGGCCGTAATGGCCCCTTGAGCTTTCTTTTTACTATGTACCTTCAAATCCAAGCGGCTGCACTTTCAGTCCCGTACTGTCAGATACCAGCACACCAACCTCAAGTCCGTTCTCTATGGTCTGCACAGCTGCGGCAATGTCCATGAGACTGTAAGGAGAAGCAACAGCGGCTCCCTTAGCTTCAGTCGCGCTCTTCAGTTTATTTCTGGCAAAGTCCAACGCATTGTATATATTGTCACTCTTAGACATGATGTATCCTTAATCTTTCAACAGCTTCTTCTTTACCTATAGCCTGCAGCACTGTATTGAGGTCGAGCGAATACGGGCTTCCGCACAGTGATTTCCTTGCAGCTCCGTATGCTTCCTTCCTGTCAAGCTTCTGTGCAGCTATCCATGCATCCACAGGCTTCTCGCAGTCAAGGTACTTAATAAGACCCTCACATGAAACATGTTCAGGCCGCTCCCACAGATACCTGAACTGCACAGCGTCTTCTCCGCACCTTACATGCTGCTTTATATACTGCCAGTACATGCCGCTTCCAGGCACACACGCCTCACATACATCAGCACTCATATAGTCCCTGTTCATAGCCTTCAATTTCTTCAGATCCATATGCGCAGGGCTTTTATTGTTGCCTATGCTCAGCAGATACTTGTACAGGCACTCAGGCAGAATGCCCATATCCAGCACCTTCCCCACAGTACCTGCACGGTCTCTCTTGCTGAGAGGCTTCCCGTCGTCGCCGAGTATCATGGGCATCGATCTGTACTCAGGAGCCTTGCAGCCCATGGCTTCATACAGTGCAATCTGCTTGCAGGTGTTGAACACATGATCGTTTCCACGGATGACAATAAGCTCTCCGAGTTCCATGAGCAGTGAATCATCTACGGCGTTGGCGAATATGAATGAGGGTTCACCGTTGCTTCTGATACATACAAACGGTTCCCAGGAGCTGTAGATGTTTCCCTGCACCTTGTCCTTGTAAGAGGCTTCTCCTGCAGGAAACCATATGGCGCCATCCTTCTCGAACATCTTTCCCTTGCTCACAAGGTCTTTGGCTATGGAGATATGAAGTTCCTTGTTGTCGGACTGCCTGTATATCCTGTCAGGTTCCATGCCCATGCACTTCATTGTGCTTATTATGCGCTCCGTGCACGCAGGTACCAGTCGGTCGTTGGCTGTGTCCTCTACTCGAAGTACAAATATCCCATGCTCCCTGCGTGCAAGGTCATGGTTCAGTGCTGCCATGCGAAGGTTGCCTATGTGGATGTCGTCGCCGGTAGGCGAAGGTGCGAATCGTGTGACTGTCATTGTGCCTCCTTTTGGACTTATTCTAGGCGCTGTCAGGAGGACGTAAACAGCTAAATAATGCGCATATTTATGGCATAATAAAGTGAAGGAGGATCTTAGCAGTCAGGCGAGGTGTCTGACGGGATCCTCCAACACTTTCAACGAAAGGAGTCCGGAGTGGACACTATAGTTGATATCGTAAAGCAAGCAGAAGAAAAATAGCTTGCACTTGCCAGAGCGCACAATGAGAATCTGAGACAGCAACTTGCAGCAACTGAAAAGGAACTGCGTGACAACTGGTTTCAGCTTCTTCGATTACAGTATCGTATAGATATGCTGGTGTGTTCAGCTATTGTTGCGGCTATTGGCATGCTCGCCCTCATTGCAGTTTATTTCATGTCTGCCCATTGAGTAAAAAAGACCCGTATGGCAGCAACCATACGGGCCCAAACAGAAAGGTTCTCTTATGATAAAAGAACTCGCTTTGCTGTTGCACAGCTCCAGAACAGCTGTGCAGTTCGCAGAGGTTCGATAGTAGATCGAGCTTCTTATTCATAAGGAACTGTCTTATTGTACATCCGGCAGTGACAAAATCAAAGTACTGAAAAAGTACATTGACTGTCTGCTGCTGGAGGATTACAAACTGTGCCCTGTACAGAAGGGATAGTGGAATCCATTTACAATGCTTCAGTTCCAGTGAGATAAGGGGGCCGCAATGGCCCCTTGAGTTTTATTTTTACTATGCAGTGGACTCAGAAATCAGAATTCAGCGCGTGGTATGCGGATATCTGCTCGGATGTCACCTGCCTATCAGCAGTCCCTTCTGTCCTTTATGCAGTGTGTACATATTGTCCTCCTTATTCCGTTGTATTGGTGCCATAGAATGCTTTGGTTGCGTTTGTTACATTGGGAAGCTTCGCAAGGAACGCAGAGCGGGAGCCTGTCACTGTTCCGGGCGAGTTGCCTGAACCTGCATTGCGGAACATGTACATTATATTTCTTACTTCTGTCCAGCATCCTTCAGGCGCATTGGCTGTGAGGTCATCAAGGTTGATTACAGCCAACAGAGTATTGTCAAACGCTGATACAAGACTTCCAGTGAGTCCAGCCGGAAGCCTCGTAAGCGGCAGCGTAGCTTTGGTGCAGCCTTTGAACATGGAACTTGCTGCAGTCATCCCTTTGGGAAGCTCCGAGAAGTTAAACAATGCATTGGTGCAGCCTTCAAACATGTCGGTGCCATTTGTAATGTTCCCCAGCGCATCCCAGTTGCCGTTGGCATTATATATAAGTGGTGCGTATGTACCATGGTATCCGAACATACATCTATAGCAGTCCGCCTTGATACTTATTGTGTACGTTCCGGCAGCAGCATAAGTGTGCGTGAGTCTGGTGCCGCTCGCAGTCGCATCCTCGCTGATGCCGTCTCCCCAGTCCATAACTTTACAGTAGCCGCCGGTGTTCCAGTAAGGAGTGAAACCATAAGCAGTCGAGTTGCCAAGGATTCCTGGCTTTACAATAAGCTCGAAGTAAGGCCCAAGATTGGAGCCCATCGGATCCAGCGGATAAGGTATTGCAGACATCGGTATCTCCATAGTTAAAGCTGTTTGACATTACAGTATATACAGTACGATATACGTAACATCTCATGCATATAACGTATGCGCACACGTCCGGCAGGACAAGGCAGCAGTGTGTACACGCATGAGAAGTACAATAAGGGTACAAATACGCGGAGCGTATCAGTACACGGCATAGGAGGAGTGTGGAGCTTGGAGACGTCAGACAGCAAGTACCTCTGGAATATAGGTACTGAGGCCAATCCGGTCATTCAGGGCCAGGCTGGCAAGCCGTTTTACCATGCTCCAGGCGGCTGCATCCAGCTCCCATATTCATAGATCCCGACTGGCAACGACTGCCTGTGCAACTATCCCTACATGCAGTACTTCTGGGTGTACGTCAAGCTGGTGCACAAGGACAGCATACAGTTCCTTGATCTGGATGCCATGCTGCATAATAGATAGGTCAAGGCAGGACGTTTATCTGATTCCATCTGGCCTGTGGACATTGTGTCTGACAGCGGATGGTAGTGGTAGCTTGTAAAGTGGAGCGATTCAAAGCCGGACAATGATCCAAGCGCCTATTACAGGTATGCCGGATGTCACGCTGCATTGAATCTTCCGGTGAGAACAGGTGTATGGAGTAAGGTCTTCCCAGATGCCGCCTATTACTACAGAGCCGACAATGGAAGTCTGGGCTTACAGGCGAACTTAACTTATCCCAGCAGATAGAGGACATACAGAGGCAGCGCGGCTGTGCGGCCTCCAGGTGGTGCGGTTGTCTTCTACAGGTACAGGGAAGACACAGGCCCTGCGACTTTGATGCGAATGCTGGTATGCTCCTACAGACCTTGTAACGGCAAGCTGGGATGCGGTACACCTGTTACGTGTCCTCTTTCGGACTCTTCCAATGCATAGAATACAATATATCAGATATATTTCAGGCGGCCGGATGTATATGGCTGGACTGAATACGATGAGGACACCTGGCCTATTAAGTGCACTGTGAGCTCCTGGGATACCTACAGAGGCTCCTACGGAGTGTTCCCGTCATATATGCAGCACAGTCACAACAGAAAGTAGAGGAAAGGAACGCACATAACAGATGTCGTCAACTTTCCTGTTTTGCGCTTCGGTGCGTCTTCCTACCCTCAATATAGACCGGCAGCTTACTACATGCCCCAGATCTTCGCTTTCAAGTTTCAGCATGGAAGCAACAGCAGTGCAGCTCCATCTGCTCCAAGCAACAGCCTGTCCGCGTCCTATTTTATGTGGGATCCGTGTCAGCCGCAATAGTTTGATTTTTTCATGCGGCAGTCGGACTCGCTTGTTTTTCCGTGCAATATTCCTGAGCCTCCGCCATATAAGTACAGGAATATAAAGAGCAGTGACAGCGATCCCTGGAACTCTTTTGTTCGCACACCCCTTAATCTGTACAGAGGCAGGTACATCAACGAACTCTCTCCGTCCGACTCGGATCCATGCAGCGGATATAGGTATATGAGACGTGATTTGTCCGATTCCCTGTGCATACAGGATGTCTCGGATTCTGTTTTGCTCCGCTACATTTAGCGCATAGACAGTTACATGCCGGTCATATAGAACGGCAACGCATACAAGTATTATGTCAGCTCAGATGCGCACCGGGTCACTCTGCCCAGCTCATATGATGTCACCGAGGATGTGGACTGTCCTGTATACTTCGCCAGATATATAGATTACAGCGCCCGGTGCTCTGATTCTGCGTCCTGGTCATGCTCAGCATCCTTCTCCGGGCATATTCCATGGTTCAGGACATGCCCTTTTGAATGGCACATGCTGGGGTATCAGCCTGCGTCCATAATGAACAGCCTGCAGCTGAATGCCTGGAATCTGAGAGAGAAATATGAGTGGCAGGGAACCGGATACACAACATTCGGAGGGCAGGTGGACAAAGTCAAGTGGATCGTGCAGCGCCCTGCAGGAACTCAATATATATGCAGTGACTCGGCGGAACCTGTATTTGGCTGCGTACAACTATAGAGCTTCAAGCTGAACACGCCGCCTTAGCTCACACTATAGATGATGCAGCAGGGACTGGCGTAGGACTGGTACGGCGAGCTGATGGTGCACTGGCAGATTTCCGTTCCGTGCATCAACTTCTACTGCGATCTGGACGCCGACGCTCACTGGGACGACACCGACGTCTGGAGATATGGCGCTTCCGACGCATAGCGGGATGCGGCGCTGAACATGAGGAACAAGGGTGGAAAGGGCACGCAGGAGGATCCCTGGAAGAACCTGTCATGGGCTCTCTATCTGCTGCAGTCCTGTGTGAACAAGGCGGGCGTCGACAGCAGCAAGTGCAAACCCAGGCTGGTGCTGAACTGTACAGGTACGGCGTATTACAGCGCGGTCGCGTTCGGAGCTTCCTCGTCGCAGCGGTACTACAACGGCGTCAACATCGTGATCAGGAACATGAACCTGCAGATAGAACGCACGGAGCCGGTGCGCAGAGACTACTCTATACTGTACGCCGGGTGTGCTTATCTGATGTCATGCAGTATACGGCACACGTATTCCAGCTCGCAGCCGGGAGTGTGCGACGGGTATCTTGTATACCTGCAGGCGGAGGGAAGCCGCGATCCATACGCACACCCAATAACATACGGCTGTGTCGTGGACTCGTCAGTGTAGTTCGTGCAGGCGGAGCAATCACTGTACAGAACCGATACTTATTTAGGCACCGGCGGGCGCTCGCGCAACGCACTGGGTGCTTATGTGGTGTACAACTCCGAGGTCACGTTCACCGGTTCCAGTCCGGAGCGGGGCGCTACCTGCGCCTGGTGTATGCTGCACTGCATCCTGGTATACCAGAGCCATATATACATGGACGCCTTTTAGGGCGTCGGTCTTTATATCGGTCTGCTGAATCAATCTTCTTTACGCATTGTGGACATAGGCATAGATTCGGTATGTACCGGCAGGCCGGTCGTATAGACGTGCTTCCAGTCGCCTATAGATATGAAAGAAGGCAGCGGCAGGAACATGTATATAGCAGTATGGCGTGTCATATCTTCAGATCTGGTGATGTCAGGAGCAGCCAATGTCCAGTTGGGCTACTATGTTTATGACGGAGCCGCAATATACGACAGCAGAGTGACGCTTACTTCGACAGGCTCCAATGTACAAATTGATGCCCCATCTTAGTACATGACGTAGATCAGGCTTAGCACTGAAGGAGGAAATCGCAGTTGCCACAATAGATGCAGTTACTGTCTGCATTCGGATATACAGATCATCTCGAATCCCGGGAACGATACATAGACATATGCTGCTACAGTATATGCGCTGGAAGGTGTTCAAATGGTTGTTGACACCTCTGTTTCCGTGTCCGGCTCAGTCAGCAGAGCATACGGAATATATTCGATATCGGTTCCTGATCTGCAGATCATAGATACAGATGTGAATATCGATGTATCAGATGAAGGCTTTTGCAGATCGGCCATTGCTTATGGTATGGATATCGAGGCAAGAAACATCGGGTATATTGTTACTGTGCAGGGATGCAGTGTATCTGTATCTGCCAGAGATAATGATGTATGCAAAGGCTACGCATATGGTGCAAGCGCCCGGGCAGAAGCCTATGGTATTTTAATATAGGCATATAATCCATAGCAGGCTGTATCTGTGTCTGCTTCTGTGTCAGTGAGCGCTTCAACCACTGTTCAGACGCCTGAATCCAACGGCTGTCTTCCCGACCGGACATAGATATAGCGGGCAAAGGGTATCTATTATGTTGCTTCCGGCTTTTAGGACCTTGTGGAAGGTGAGCGCTGCTTAAAGGTTTATTATGCCTGCAATAAGTATGTGGATGGCATATGCCAGGAGTGCGAATAGCGTATAGAAACAGATTGCTGATAATGCCTTGTTCATGTAAAAATAGAAACCGTTCGGTGTCGACTACTATGTAGTCCATGCCTAAAGGTACTGTCAAAGTCGGTACCGAAAGCCTTCATAATCCAAACCAAAAGGCTGTCGAAGTCAGTGCCCAAAGGTCTGACTCGTCATAGTCCACATCAAACGGTACACCTCAGTACGACTTCGTGCCCACCGTGCGCCCCTACTAGCTGTGTACAAACTGTGCGCACAAGCACATCTCGTACGCACTGGCATTGGTACACACAGGACACATATTCGACTTCTGCGCAGCCGCCGCCTAGGTGTACGCAGCCAACAGACACCTCATACAGCACGACGCCAATCTGGCGAAGTACTGCAGAGTACTTGCACACAGAATGCTGCAGGACCTGAACGCACCTCTGCGCTGGTACTCTCATCTGCACTGTCTGCTGTAGTACCTTTCCGGTTCGAAGCAGCAGCTGTACATCTCCTGGGACAGCAAATAGGACTACGGAATAGATCTGCGCACATAGACTTCAGCAACCAGAACGGCACTGCTGCATCTCCTGCATGCGCACAGTTTGCTGTACACATAGATAGCATATGAAGCGATCAACAAGGACATTGCAACAGGCGTGCTTGTAAGAGCCATTGCACCCGGACGCAATTCCATGAAGCTTCGTCAGCTGAAGCTCAAGGTGCGTTAGATATGGAAGGTGTTGCAGTAGACTGCTCCGAACTCCAGCTAGTACTATAGAATGCGCCCTTTACTTTAGGACATAATAAGGCAGGTAATACATATGTACAGAGAGCTTCTGCCTGCCTCCGATACATGGGATGACTGCAGCGACAGCGACTGCACCATAACAGTCCATCCTTCACCGGCAGCCAGCTATGTAATACAGGATACACTATGAGCGACTTATGGAATACAGACGGAAGCCTCACAGGTGGTGCTGTGAATATATTGCCTGTGTCCTGTATGCCTTTTGGTGTGGAATATGCGGTGCGTGCCTGCAACTGCCTTCCTGACAAGCAGGATATATGGCCAGCATAGGACATACAGCAGAGCATGCTGCAGGGCAGTGAGTACCTTCTGCTGGTGCATCAGGACGACGTGCTTGGAGCGTGCGCTGTACGTGTATACGCAGACGGCTCCGCAGATCTGTTCAACTTTGCACTGTATCCTCAGTATAGGGGCATAGGATACGGATACAGGGCGTTGGAGCTGTTTTTGTCGTACATACGAGGGAAGCATGCAGCACGTGTCTATATACGTGTGAACAGAGACAACATACCGGCACATAAGCTGTACACAGCGCATGGATTCGCATAGGTGCTGAGCACCGGAGACGACACGCTGATGTCCCTTGATCTGCACGCAGAGAAAAAGAGCATAAATTATTATTATAGTAATATTACGTAGTAATATTACACTATAATAATTTATGGGCGCCTGATTTAGAGGCCAGAAACAGAGGTAACACATGTCCGAGTTTTGGAATATCGCATAGGAAGGCGCCGACCCTGTACACTGCAAGGAAAAAGGAGCTTTTCCCCTAACAGACCCGTGACTATAGCCGGGTTACATGGAGTAAGTCAGTGGCTGGACAAAAGCGATGCGCAGCTGCATAGCGATTTTCTGTTCTCAGTATACCATAGAAGGAATCCACAGCACATCAGGCAGGCTTCCGATTCCGCAGCTTCCTGAGGAACCCGCACATAAGCCAGTCGATATAGTACGCAGGCACTTCGAACTCAGCGTCGAAGTCGCTTACATACAGTACATATCTGCAGCGGAACAGGGTATCATACAGCTTAACCTTGCGCATTGAGCATTTCCTTCTCTCTGGCATCATACACGACATAGTTCGTCGTCGCCCACTCAAGATCCTCTTCCGTCTTATACAGTACTTCTACACGGGGCTTGTCGCAGTTGCTCAGGTTAAGGTATACACTGGCAGGTGAAACAGGATTGATCTTCGCGCACTCGACAAGCTTCCACGGAATATCGTAGGGAACGACAAGGTGTCCCCTCGGCAGCGACAGCTTCACGTACAGGCGACCTTCCTTCTCCACAAACTTCCAGCCTCCCTTCTTCACGTACCAGCCGTTCAGCTTCTCTACGCATTCATCATGCAGCTCATGCTCGAGCATCTTTATCGTGCGCTGTCTGGCTGTAGCGAGGAACGTGTCATGGTTCTTGCTTACACGTCCCTTCAACATCCTTCTGTATCTGTGCGCTTCGTAGGTATCCAGTTGCTTATTGTGCTCGTGACAGTACTGCAGCATTTCATACACTACGTCCTTGAATGTTTCCAATGCACTGTGAAGCTTGTTGCTGATTCTGGTGCTGACTTCGGTTTCCGCTGTGAACTGTACGACTTTGATTTCCGGTACCATGGGTGCTCCTGCGTTGCAATGTAGTATATATACATTATTATAAGTATAATAACAGCACATGAAAGGAGCTTGCATGACAGACATCGTCATTCCACTCAGCACATAGTCCAACACGGACAACCTCGAACTCAGAATCGCCCTCAGATCCATATAGAAATACGCACAGAACGTCGGCAACATATGGATCTATACAGAGACGGAACTTCCCTGGCTGCGCAATGCGAATGTAATCAAGATGGGAGATCCTGTGAGAGATCTCAAGGATACGAACCTCATCAACAAGGTTCTCGCGGCGGCTCACAACAAAGACGTAGCATAGCGATTCATGTTCTGGAGCGACGACCAGCTTCTCACAGGCCCTCTTGATCTGGACAAGGCTCCCGTTGTGTATAATGTCAGATCCATGCCTCAGTTTGCAGGAGCTCCCAATAAGTGGTACAACAGAATGGAGCACACGCTTAACTACGTGAAGAAGCACACAGGGCACTAGCTGAAACACAATTACGACGCACATACTCCGCAGCCCTACACAAAGAGCAAAGTCATAGAGGTCTTCGAATCAGTTCCGTATAGGGAGCAGCCCGGCTTCTGCATCAACACCATTTACTATGGCATGCTCGGCGTACCTCCTGAAGTCGAGCAGACGCAGATCAAACACACCTTCGAGAAGGGCACCATGGCTATCCCTGCGAAGATGCTTACCTATGCAGGATATGATGACGCTTCCTGGATGCGCGGCGGAGCTTACTTCTTCCTCGGCATGTTCTTTGATCTCAGCAAGTATGAGGCGCCTAAATGATAGTGCTCTCCAGAGGAAAATGCGGCGACATCATTGCGCAGTGCTGTTTAGCTCGCAAGAAGTACGAGCAGACAGGAGAGAAGCTGGAGCTTTACTGCAGAGAACACAAGCCGTTCAGGAAAGGACAGCTGTAGTTCATTGAGCCTCTGCTGAAGCTGCAGCCTTATTTCGACAAGTGCGGCTGGGTGCAGAACATAACGGACGTACATCCTTAGATCCCATAGCTCACAGAGATCAACATCAAGCTGGCCAGATAGTATGCAAAGAAGTACAACTACTACAGCGCATGGTGGGTGGATGAGCAGTCATGGTGGCAACAGATACCTGCTGTACACAGAGAGACAGATCTAAGGTACCGCATACCTCTCGCATACAACGAGCCTCTGTAGGAGACCATGCCGCCGTGGATTACAGTTCCGCAGCACAGACATGTACAGGAACCGTACATCATACTTGCTGCAGTGCCGAGGTACAGATGCTGCACGAACTTTCGCGCGCTTAAGAGACTGTCCGACAAATACCGCATACTGTATATAGGACATCCGCAGGACTACAACGCACTCGCAAAGGATGTCGCAGAGTACTATCCGATACAGGACATCATCCATGCTGCACAGCTCATACAGAGCGCATCACTGTTCGTAGGCACGCAGACGCTGTTCACCTGGCTTGCAGAGTCCATGGGCGTCGACAGAATAGTCTCCTGCTCCCCGATATTCAAGGATACGCATATGCGCTGCACGAAGGGATTCAAGGGAGCGTTCGTGTATCCTGCGTAGCTTGCCTTGATGCTGCGAAGCTGGGAGTGCCACAACGGGCTGCAGACTTCTGTCGGCTATGTAATAGGCACATACGGAAGTCCTGCTTATATTGACTTGCAGCTTGCTCTGCACAAAGGCAAGTGGGGACATGACGTACTTGTGTCCGATGACGGTTCGCAGGATCCCGGGCTCGTGCAGGTGTGCAGTAAGTGGAATGTCCCTCTTGTCGGCAACAGGGATCAGCGTCTGGGACATCAGGTCGGAGACCTTGCAGTATACAAGCGCGGGCTGCAGTATTTCAAGGACAAGGACTGGATGGTGAAGCTGTCCAGGCGTTTCGTCTGGACACAGGACATGCAGGACACAATACAGCAGCACGACAGGCTCTGCTGGAAGCCCTGTCTGAGTTCCTGGTGGATTGCGAAGCCCTCGCTTAAGGGACAGGCTCTCACGACAAGCTGCATCGCCTTCAACAAGGGCGCCATGCCTGAGTAGATCGTACAGAACTTCGGCAACATAGACATAAGAAGCTCCTACATGTAGAAGTACATCTACAGGTGGCTGGCGCAGTATTATGGAACATAGCCGTACACAGAGTGGAGCGAAGTGTACACAGCTCCGGGAAGATGCGTCACTGCCGACAGCATACTGTGGAGATAGAAGAACACCCCATAGGACTACTATAAGCTGTCGCAGGAATTGGGACTTCAGTGGGAACTGAAGGATTTCCGGGACATCATAACAGAATAACGCTGTGTCCTTAGGAAAAAGGACATGCCATGAACAAACGCGTACTGCTGTTTCTGCTTAAGCTGTTGTTCAGTTACAAGCGGAATAAAGCCAAGGTTATAGATGCCATAGGCAAGATCCGTATCAGCCTGTTTCCTATGTGGGTGCTGTATCAGCCTTTCCCTTACAGAGTCACCGGATAGGACATACAGATGGTACAGAACAAGATACAGCCGGGCGACATAATACTTACAGGCTGTACATGGAAAAAGCTGTAGGATCTTGTAGTGCCCAACAGGTACAGGCTGACACACGCAGGTATCTATGTCGGAGACAATACGGTAGTGCATGCCGTGACGGGAGGTGTGTAGTAGCTGCATATTGTGGACTTTCTAAGATGCGACCGCGTATGTGTGCTGCGTGTCGAAGGCGACCATGAAGCTGCGATAAGACGCGCCATACGCTTCATAGGATAGCCCTATGACTTTGATTACAGACAGGGCTAGGACGCTCTGTACAGCTTCTAGCTGTGCGCATGCTGCTACAGATAGCTGTAGTTCCAGAGGAAACCGCTGAAGCTGCTCTGGTTTACGTTGCCGTCCATATGTGGCAAGTACTATTACGACAAGTCCTTCGTGGACTCCGAATACTGCAAGGTGATATATGAGTGCTGAAATAAATGACTACTCAGGGTGGATGTACAGTCTGCCTCCCAATCCTCAATAGAAGGACTGGAAACAGCTGGCGACTAAACTGAAGTCCTATATAGAGTCGCCTAAATTCATGCGCACAGGTTCTACATACGCATAGGTTGATCCTGTGTCAGGCAAGCTTGTGAAGCGCCCTGTGTCCGATGTCGTGCACAAGATATCGCCGCAGGACAAGACAGGAGTAAAGGCTTAGGATCTCAGAAGCATGATCCAGCAGGCAGTCGTCACAGGCAACAAGAGACTGCTCAGAGATGTCTCCAAGTACAAGTACATCACTGCGCATAAATTCGTTTCATAGAAATAGATGCAGAAGGAGATGGACAGACGCAAGAGACGCAGGCTGGCACTGACGGCCATGCTGCTCGGTGGCGTCGGGACTACAGCTGGGCTGCTGCCTTTCATCGCCAACAGGAAATCAGGTTAGAGTGACCAGGCTTCCACATATACGGATGCCTTGAAGCTCGCTGGTATCGGCGCTGCAGCAGGCGTTGGAACTGCAGGGCTTATATAGAGCTTCCGATGAGTAGACAGATAAATGAGTTCACATTATTGCTGAGTAGGCAGAAAACTGCATCAGTAGGCAGAATATAGGATCAATATGGATAAACAAGCATATTTCAAGATGATGGGCCTGTGCAAGGAATAGGCATTGAAGCTGCCTAAAGGTGTGCTGGCCAACGTGGGCAAAGCGATTACAGGGGCAGGCAAAGCCGCGATCAACCCGCAGACGTACAGGAATGCGTACATTGCTGCGAAGAACGTTGCTCCTGTCGCAGGTAAAGTTGCAGTGCCTGCAGGTGCTGCGACTGCCGGTACTGTCGCTATGAACCAGGCGCATAAACTTGGTGCATAGCGAGGCGCGGCACAGGCACGTAACTAGATGACGGACAGAGCTGCGGCTGCATATAACAGAGGGCTTCAGCAGGGAGCTGCAAGCAAAGCGGCGCAGCCCGGCTTCTGGCAGCGACTTCTTGACTACATACAAGGATTATTTAAGTGAGGCATACATGGATAAACAAGCATATTTCAAGATGATGGGCCTGGATAAGCAGGCGTAGGTAGATCCTAATGTAATCAAGAACATACTGATTGGTACTGGAGCTGGCCTCGGTACCTATGCTCTGTCGAGCTTCCTTCCCGGAGCAAGACAGAACAGGCTCGCAAGGCTTCTTGCGTCCCTTGGTGTTGGTCTGGGTACAGGTTATTTCGGCACTGACATTCGTAACTGGTTCAGCAACAGGTCCGGCAGGAAACCGGCGGCTCCTGCTGTATCCAGTGCCGATGCGCAGGCTGCTATCCAGAGACTGAAGACGCCTCCCGCTGTTCCTGGTGTGAAGACACCTGCTCAGGTTGCGAACCAGATATAGGCTGCAGGTAAACAGGCAGCCGGAGCATAGACCAAGCCGGTAAAGCCTATTGAGACGCCTGAGATGAAACTTGAGCAGAAGACTGCAGAGAAACCCGGTAAAGGCGACAAGATTCAGACTCCCAACATGACCATCGATGGGAAGGCCAGGAAAAAGGGCTAGCCGAAGATGGAAAAGAAGAACTCCTATGCAGAGCGGCTTTCCGCTGTGATGCAGAAACAGGCGTATTTCAAGCTCATGGGTTACTCTGAGCCTGCATAGAATAAATGAACGGGGTGGGGGGTAAAGCTAAATGGCATTTAAGAACTACACACTGACAACTGCTGCGGACACATAGCAGACACTGTGCACAGCTGATTCGACAACTGACATAGCTATTGTTTCCATATAGGTGTACGGCGGATCGCAGGGAGGCACTGTGACATTCACAAAGAAGCAGGGATCATCCCAGATCTTTAAATTCGTACTGCCGGTAAAAGCTTAGGAAACAGTCGCCATAGATCACAAGATCTTTGTGCCTGCAGGCTACACGTACACCGCTACAGGCTCAGCTTCAGGAATGCAGATCTGCGCCAACGCAATGTAGATGACAGTGTGAGGTTCAGATGTTCACAAGTTATAAGCCGTAGCAGTTCACCAGATATCCCACTACAATAGTTCCTGACTTAAGCGCAGGATTCGATACTCCGGAGGCCACAATATAGCTTCTCGGAGCTTCCGACAGCGCATCCGTTGCAGTTACAGCTACAGGACCGAATACAGCCAAGAAGTTCCAGTTCAGCTTCAAGCTTCCCAAGGGCTATGATGGAGCTGCCGGAGACTTCGCTTAGCCTGTGGCAACTGCGCAGCAGCTTGCATAGAACTAGCAGCCCACAGTTCAGGTTACATCATCCGGACCAGCTTCAGCTAAGGTGTTCTCTTTCGAGTTCGGCATTCCAAAAGGTGCGACCGGACCTAAGGGATAGAAGGGTGATACAGGCTAGCAGGGCCCGAAGGGCGATAAAGGTGACACAGGACCTCAGGGATAGACAGGCGCTACAGGAGCAACTGGTCCCGCCAATACGCTTACCATAGGCACCGTCTCTTCCGGCGACACGGCCGCAGCGACCATTACAGGCACAGCTCCAAACCAGGTTCTGAATCTGACATTGCCTAAGGGTTAGCGCGGCGCAAGTTTCACTGTCGATGCTACCGGTTTATTATCCTAGAGGCCCACGTACGACGCACAGACCAAAGGGTTCTCGTTCCTGGCTACGGATACCGGTAACTTGTACATCAAGCAGTCGGACACATCCGGCGACTGGTCTTAGGCTATTCCTTTCAGAGGAGAAGACGGAGCTGCAGCTGGTTTCGGCACACCCGTTGCGTCCGCTTCTTCATTATAGCCCACTCAGAATCCTACTGTCACTGTAACAGCTACCGGTTAGAACACAGCAAAAGTGTTCAACTTTACATTCGGCATCCCCAAAGGCTAGAAGGGCGAAAAAGGAGATCCCGGACAGGCTGGTGCGCAGGGAGCTGACGGTGCACAGGGTGCAGCAGGACCTGCAAATACGCTTACCATAGGCACCGTATCTTCCGGCGGCACTGCTTCTGCAACCATTACAGGTGATTCTCCCAATCAGACTCTTAATCTTGTTCTGCCTAAAGGCGACAAGGGAGATACTGGTGAAGCCGGTGCTCAGGGAGTGGACGGAATCACTCCTCATATAGACGACACCACAAAGCACTGGATAATCGGAGACACAGACACAGGTGTCAGCGCATAGGCTATTCCCGGCGTCACTACGTATCAGATTACAGAAGTCGATTCAGGCAACTATGCTACTATATACAGCAAGAATGTTCCTGTAGGGCTGAAGACAAACACAGGCACGTATTATCCTATATAGAAGAATACGGTTACTCTAAGTGACAGCAGCTGCAGAATACACCTTATACCTTATCTCAGTTACGAAGGCACCGATACGTTCACTTCTCCGTGGACGTTGTATGTAACAGGTGCAGGAGCTGACGGGCAGCCAGGCAAGGACGGTGTGGCTGGTGGCTACGGCAATGTTCTCGGCGGGTTAGGTATGCGCATTGCAGCGTACACCTCTGATTCAACTACAGTAACTCTTACACTTGATGACAACTCCGATTCCACTTTCGCCTGGAGTGTACTGCAGCCGTCATCAGTTGTTTGCATCAATAACACAGGCGGCGATCATCTCGTAGACAGCGACGCACAGTAGTAGCTGTACTACCTGAAGGGCTATATCAGCAGTGTCAACCAGGCAACCAAGAAAGTTGTCATCGATGGATGGTACTACGCATAGTCTCAGTAGCGAAGAGAAATAAGTTCCAACATCAGCTCATAGGTCCAGCAGGGACAGTCCTGGCTGTACATTACGGATGAAGCCAGACGCGATGCTGCTTTCAGTACAGGCGACAAGAATTTCGTCACAGGACACAGGGCCGCAGCTGACGGCTCATGGAACACTGTCGCAGGCGATATGGCACATGCCTCAGGAGGTCTCAACACAGTAGCAGGAGCTCTCAGCCACGCTTTCGGTACATCCAATAATGTGCAGGCTGAAAGCACTTTCGTAGCCGGTGTCGGCAACACAGTAAAAGAAACTGCAGGCCTGTCCACAGTTATTGGCGGCAGCAACGAAGTGCAGGCTTTCGGCTCCACCATTATTGGCAGCAATAATACAGGTCTTACCGGCACGAACATGACTGCCATAGGTAACAGTAATGAAGGCTCCGGTACGCTGAGTACTGTTATCGGTAATAATAACACCATTAATGGGCAGTCAGGCAGAGTACTGGGCTTCGGCAACACCATGAACGCTCAGTTCGGTACACTGATAGGCATGCACGGAACGCTGGACAGCTATGCGTAGAACAGAGGAGCGTTCGCAGTTGCAATAGGTTAGCTCGATCAGGCGCAGCTTCCTTTTATAGTGCGCGGATACAAAGCTGTACTGAATCCCCTGTTCAACTCAGACAGCACATCCTAGTCGCAATTCCTTCTTCCGAACCCGAAGGACAGAACAGGCTAGCACAAGTACAACTCATAGCCTGGCTGCTCGGTGAGCTATATGGGACATCTCCTGGGCAACACATTCACTACGGACGCCACAGATACCATAAGCCTGGATCATGACTTCTACAGCAGATGGGTGCTCACAGGAACAGGTGCCGTCACATTGCAGGCGGACAACTGGGTGGACGGAGATACAGGACACGTTGTAGTGGACACATCGAAGCAGACAATCAGCATTCCTGCTGCATGGATCACAGGAGGCGCTGACATCGTGTCGACTCCTGGTATATATGTGCTGGAGCTGGTAAAAGTGAACTAGACCATATACTACAAAATAGTGTATCCTAATACAGAATCCTCAGGAAGCACCGGCACAGGGCTGGCGGTGGTCGTGAGTTCCACTCAGCCCTCGAACCCTGTAGACGGCATGATCTGGATACAGGAGTGATGTCATGAGTGTGTCTGTATATAAGGTAGGCACGTGGTATCCGCTGGCTAATTAGAGGATATTCAAGGACGGCATACCGCATGGCATCAAGCACAATGACTACATGTACTATGACGGCTAGTGGCACAGAATATCCGA
>OHQM01000301.1_pt1 | contig 27579 bp, 19 predicted proteins | sample 1577941 | NCBI WGS metagenome assembly OHQM01 (sample SAMEA3879604, study PRJEB24766) | human gut metagenome | biome: human-associated habitat; feature: feces | place: USA | collected 1985/1987
CGATGAAATGATGACGAGGAGGTAAAGGCCGAGTTAAACTAAGAGAAAGGGGGGTGTCGGAATTCAGGCACTTCCCTTTACTTTTAACGAACCATTTCGTAAAGTAAAGATATCCTGCGGAGCCAGTCGTACTTGTTGCACTAGTGAGTAAAAGAACTATGTATAAATAACGAATAAAAATGCGTAAGAAAAAACTCGTTACTTAATTGTGTTTTCGCCTGAATAACTTTACCTTTGTTTCATAAATCTAAAAAAACGGTAAGTCATGAAATACAAACTATTAGTTCTTGATGTAGACGGAACTTTGCTTGATAGTGAGAAGAAAATCAGCAAGCGGACACTGGCCGCCTTGTTGAAAGTGCAACAGATGGGTGTACGCATCGTATTAGCTTCCGGCAGGCCCACCTATGGCCTTATGCCCATTGCCAAGGCTCTGGAACTGGGCAATTACGGAGGCTTCATTCTCTCCTACAATGGCGGGCAAATTATCAATGCTCAAAGTGGCAAAATACTCTTTGAGCGTAGGATAAACCCCGAAATGCTGCCCTATCTTGAAAAGAAATCCCGTAAGAACGGGTTCTCCATTTTTACGTATCACGAAGATACCATCATCACCGACTCGCCCGAGAACGAGCACATACGCCGCGAAGCCGAGCTGAATGGCCTGGAGATAATTGCCGAAACCGAATTCTCGATAGCGGTGGACTTTGCCCCTTGCAAGTGCATGCTGGTAAGCGATGACGAAGAAGCCCTCGTGGGACTGGAAGACCACTGGCGCCGAAGGTTGAACGGAGCGCTGGATGTATTTCGTTCAGAACCCTATTTCCTGGAAGTGGTGCCCTGCTCCATTGATAAATCCAATACGCTGGGTGCCTTGCTTGAGAAGTTGGGCATCAACTCCGAAGAAGTCATCGCCATCGGCGACGGAGTTTGCGATGTCTCCATGATACAATCCGCCGGACTGGGTATCGCCATGGGAAATGCCCAAGATTCGGTGAAAGTCTGTGCCGACCGCATCACCGCCTCCAACGATGAAGATGGCGTGGCCGAAGCCGTGGAGAAGGCAATACTTGCCGAAATCCGCCCCGCCGACGTGCCCCTGGACCAACTCAACCAGCGTGCCCGCCATGCATTGATGGGAAATCTGGGCATACAATACACTTACGCCTCCGAAGACAGGGTAGAGGCTACCATGCCCGTGGACGAACGTACCCGCCAACCTTTCGGCATTCTGCACGGAGGTGCCAGCCTGGCATTGGCTGAAACCGTGGCCGGACTAGGTTCCATGATACTTTGCAAGCCGGACGAAATAGTGGTCGGCATGCAAGTCAGCGGAAACCATATCTCCTCCGCCCATGAGGGGGATACGGTAAGGGCTGTTGCAACCATCGTGCATAAAGGCCGCTCCTCGCATGTGTGGAATGTGGATGTGTTTACTTCTACGGCCAAGCTCGTGTCTTCAGTGCGTGTAGTCAATAGCATACTGAAAAAAGGATGATCGAAAATGAATTGGACAACGGGCTACAAGAACCACCCGTTGAATCCGCTAAGAAGAACAATACTCGGACCCTCGTAAAAAGAACACTTGCGATTGCCGGTTTAGCCTTGGTTGTATATTTTTTGTACTCCATCGTTCACCTGTTTGTTTCGCCTGACCGTAACATTCAGCAAATCTATCTGGTGCCCGAAGACGCGGCCTTTATCATCCAGTCCTCGGCACCCATCGACGATTGGGCAAAGTTCAGCGGAAGCGTAACCTGGCAATGCCTGAAGCGGGCGAAAGCTTTCGAGGACGTCACTCGGAATGTGGAAACGCTCGACACCGTGGTCCGAAGCAATAAAATGTTGTTATCGCTTGTGGGCAAACGAGATATGCTCATCTCGATCCATAAAGTCCGTGCCCGTGATTGGGATTTCCTGATTGTGTTGGACATGCAAAAGGCCTCCAAGATGGACTTGTTGAAGGATCAGCTTGAAACGGTGCTCACCATGGCGGGCAGTTCCGTAACCAACCGGATGCACAACGGGATTAACATCCTTGAAATGCGCGATTCAGATACGCGCGATATTTTTTATTGCGCCTTCGTGGACAACCATTTTGTAGGTTCCTATACCTCCAAGCTTGTAGAGTCGGCCATCGACTCACGCAACAAGCCCAAAATCGGTCTCGATCATTCTTTTATCGAAGCCGAAAAACTGGTGTCCGGCAAAGGACTTGTCCGCGTTTTTATCAATTATGCACGCCTGTCCCAATTCCTGAATATTTATCTGGGAACCGGAAACGAGTACATCGATATGTTCAGCAATTCCATGGATTTTGCCGGACTCTATTTTAATACCGACCACAAACGGATGGAGGTGAAAGGATATACCTTGCGGAAAGACACCGCCGATCCGTACATCATGGCCTTGCTGAACTCGGGTAAGCACCGGATGAAAGCACACGAAATCCTGTCCAGCCGGACGGCACTCTATACCAACATCGGTTTCAGCAATCCGGTGACTTTTGTAGAGGAACTGGAGAATGCACTCGCGGTTCATGACCCGCAATGGTGCGAATCTTATAGAAGTTCCCGGAAGAAGATTGAAAACCTGTTCGACATCTCTCTGGAAGAAAACTTCCTGAGCTGGATGTCGGGAGAATTTGCCATCACCCAATCCGAGCCGGGACTGTTGGGGCACGATCCGGAACTGATTCTGGCCATCGGTGTCAAAAGCATCAAGTACGCCCGTAAAAATATGGAGTTTATAGAAAAGAAGATCAGGCGGCGTACCCCGCTCCGGATAAAGACGGTTGATTATAAGGGATTTGAAATCAACTATGTGGAAATGAAGGGCTTCTTCCGTTTGTTCTTCGGAGGGCTGTTCGACAAGTTCGAAAAACCCTATTACACGTACGTGGGCGATTATGTGGTGTTTAGCAACAAAGCCTCGTCTCTGCTCTCATTTGTAGAAGATTACGATCAGAAGAACCTGTTGAAGGATAATCCGGGATTTAAAAATGCCTTCTCGTACCTGAATTCGAGCTCTACCGTTTTCTTATATACGGATGTACATAAGTTTTATTATCAGCTGAAGCCTATGATGAATGCCGTTACGTGGGGAGAGATACAATCGGACAAGGAGATTGTCTACTCATTTCCCTATTGGACCATGCAGATTACGGGAGACGGCCAGTCCGCCTCGTTGCAATGCGTGATGGACTATAAGCCTTATCAACCGGAAGAAGTGGCCGTAGCGGTGGTAGTCGACGATGAAGCCGACGAAGTGATGAACGAAGATGCCGAAACTGAGAAAGAGCAAATGAGTGAGTTGCAACGCTTCTATGTTGAGAAATTTGAGGGCAACGTCTTGCGGGAGTTTTATCCCGAAGGAGCGTTGAAGAGTGAAGCGGAAGTGAAGGATGGAAAGCGCCACGGACGCTATCGCGAATATTATGAGAACGGCAAACTGAAACTCCGTGGAAAATACGGAAATAACATACCCAAGGGCACATGGAAGTACTATACGGAGGAGGGAGAGTTTGAACGGAAAGAGAAGTATTAAAAAAGAAAAAACAATGCTTGCATATACCTATATTGAACACGGAAAATTTGAACTTATAGAAAAGCCGAAACCTGGGTTGAAAGACCCCCGAGACGCCATTGTCCGCGTGACGCTCGGTAGCATCTGCACCAGCGATTTGCACATCAAGCACGGTAGCGTGCCGCGTGCCTTGCCCGGAACCACGGTGGGGCACGAAATGGTAGGCATCGTGGAGCAAGTAGGTGCGGACGTTACTTCCATCGGACCCGGCGACAGGGTTACGGTGAACGTAGAAACCTTTTGTGGCAAATGCTTCTTTTGCCGACACGGATATATGAACAATTGCACTGATACCAATGGCGGTTGGGCACTGGGTTGCCGTATCGACGGAGGTCAGGCAGAGTACGTCCGCGTGCCTTATGCCGACCAGGGATTGAACCGCATTCCGGATGCGGTGAGCGATGAACAAGCGCTCTTTGTGGGCGACGTGCTTGCCACGGGCTTTTGGGCGGTCCGCATATCGGAGATTACCGAACAGGATACGGTGCTCATCATCGGCGCCGGCCCTACCGGAATCTGCACCCTGCTTTGTGTGATGCTCAAGCACCCCCGTCGCATCATTGTTTGCGAGAAATCTCCTGAAAGAATACGCCTTGTGCGTAAACATTATCCGGACGTACAGGTGGTGGAACCGAAGGATTGCCGGGAATTTGTGTTGCGGAGTAGCGATCATGGCGGAGCCGACGTTGTGCTCGAAGTGGCAGGAACCGATGACGCCTTCCGTCTGGCGTGGGAGTGTGCACGCCCCAATGCCATCGTTACCGTGGTGGCCCTTTACGACCGCCCCCAGGTGCTTCCCTTGCCTGATATGTACGGAAAAAAACTGACCTTCAAGACCGGTGGCGTGGACGGGTGCGATTGCGCCGAGATACTTCGCCTGATCGAAGAAGGTAAGATAGACACCACGCCGCTTATCACACATCGCTTCCCGTTGAATGAGATTGAGGAGGCTTACCGGATTTTTGAAAATAAACTGGACGGGGTGATGAAAGTTGCGGTGTCTGAAAGAAAAAGTTACGAGCTACCGGCTACAAATTACAAATAGCTGCGCTATATTCCGAAAGGCACTTGTAGCTCGTAGCCTGTAGCTGATTCATAACCCTATTAAAAAGAATATAGCCTTATGCCCATTATTGAAATATCCTCCTTGTCGCATCCTGGAATCGAGGTGTTCTCCACCCTCACCGAGGCCCAGTTGCGCAACCGCATCGAGCCCGATAAAGGTCTGTTCATAGCCGAAAGCCCGAAGGTGATCCGTGTAGCATTAGATGTCGGATATGAACCTCTGGCCCTCTTGTGCGAGCGAAAACACATCACCAGTGATGCCGCCGACATCATCAGTCGTTGCGGCGACGTGCCCGTCTATACCGGCGGGCGGGAGTTGCTCGCCACGCTGACGGGCTATGTCTTGACGCGCGGAGTGTTGTGTGCCATGCGTCGCCCCACATCCCGCACGGTGGAAGACACATGTCGGGATGCCCGGCGCATCGTCGTCATCGACGGTGTGGTGGACACTACGAACATTGGTGCCATTTTTCGTTCGGCGGCCGCCCTCGGGATGGATGCTGTGTTGCTGACGCGTAACTCTTGCGATCCGTTGAACCGTCGTGCGGTCAGGGTGTCCATGGGTTCGGTTTTTTTGGTTCCCTGGACGTGGCTGGACGGCACTCTCCGTGATCTGGCACGCTACGGCTTCCGCACCGCCGCCATGGCACTTACGGACGATTCTATCTCCATTGCCGATCCTGTTTTGACGTTCGAACCCCGGCTGGCCATCGTGATGGGAACGGAGGGGGAGGGGCTTCCACCCGATACGATTGCAGCGGCGGACTATGTAGTCCGTATCCCGATGGCGCATGGGGTCGATTCGCTCAATGTGGCGGCGGCGGCCGTGGCGTTTTGGCAACTTAGGATTACGGATTAAACACTATTGTTTTTTATTTCGATATAGATAATCTTCGGATGTATAAGAGTTACTTGCGGATAAATATTTCTAAGGAAGAAATTCCATGTGGCTGTTGGATGTATAGAGAGGAAGAGTATGATCGTAAGGAGTCTAAAAGAGAAACTTGGTGCATTATCAAAGTATGAGCCACTAGATTAAAATACCATTCCTCGCTCTTTCTATAAGCGTGAAATGGTTTTTGTTATTCAGTGCGTAATGTTGAGAATTCTTGTTTTTTAATTGATAATTTATTACAGATTACTTACGACGATGCAGCATATTGGACTAATTGTCTACCAATGTTTTGAAAATTAAACGGTAGGAAAGTCTTATTTTACTCTTTATTCTTCGCTGAACTGATGCAAAGATAATGCGTTTTTCCGGTACAGGAAAACAAATGAAAAGACTTTGATAAAAAAGGTGGTTTTGGGGGCAAATTTGCCAGCTGTACTATGAGGTTTTCGGAAGATTTTGCATAGCATTTCATCTAGTGTTATGCCTATGTCTATATTGCTGGTTGCTCCTCCAAGATTGAACACGGAGTGACTGATATTGATTGCTGGCGAAAAGAAAAAATACCCAGTAGGCTAATTTTCTTCTCTCTCTCTATTTGACTTAACTTTATTGCCCGTGTATATAATAACGGTCATTAAAGTCAAGTTGAGAGTGGAGACATATCTTTTTCTTTTGGTAAGCAAAAATTCAGTTATTGGAAATTTTCGAATAACTGAATTTTTAAAGCCCCAACATATCATATAATATACAAAAAGGAGCGTTTTTAGTTACTATATGATATATTGAGGCTTTAAAGTGTATTACCGGCGAACCTATGCCTTTCACAAGACAAGGCACTTGTCCGGAGCAAAACCATTGGCGATATGTTCATTTTGGAAAACATATCCCATCTGATTGCAAACGACCTTTGTTCCGTTTATCTCAGCATCAATGTTGGTATGTGAATGTCCATAAACCCATGCGTCAATGCGACTGTCGGCAATAAGCCCACTCAGTTCAGTTGCAAATGCACTATTCAGCACTGAACCTTTATGGTGAGGGGCGACGACCTCCAATGTGGGAAGATGATGTGTTACTACCACAATGTGCTTTGCGGTGCTTTCAGTTAGACTATGCTTGATGAAATCCAAGCAGAATTCATGCATCTGATTAAACTCCTCAGTTTGGAGTAATTTGCCATTATACATTATTTGCCGAAAGTCGTTCATGCCTTTCCATATAAAATACTCGTCAGAAGGAGAAATCTGAGACCACAAAGTGCTCATGATAAAATCAGTATCATCAATCTTTACTACTTGATTCTGGTAATATCCTACATTCTTCTTGAACATCCAATTCCATTGCAGTCCCTTATCCATCACATCACAATAATTGTAATACTCATGGTTTCCGGGCACAAGGAGCACTTGCCGATAATTTACAGATGCCCATTTCCAAAAATTACTCAAAGGTGCAACCTTGTTTTTCAAATAGAATATATCTCCGGCAAGAACCAGAACATCGCCAGTTACAGGTAATTCATTATGTTTCATCCACCTGCTGTTATCGCTGAATTCCAAATGCAGGTCGCTCATATATTGTATCTTCATAATCTTTTGTTTATTAATATTTTGTGTAAATCAGTTCATAATTCTTTGAATTCGATTCATCGCCAATAATACCCTCCAAGAAAGAAAATTTATTATACAGGAATTGGTAGTGTTCAAGTTCTTCTTCCTCAAAGTCTATGTTCTCATAGCAGTTGTCTATCTCCTTGTTGATTTTATCGTACAAATCGACGGTCGTTTTGGCTATTCGTACTTCCAACTTGGCAATATCTTCTTTATTCTTAGCAATAGCCTTTTTACAATGTTCGATTTCTTCTTTGTAAAAGCATAAAACCTCCTCAAGAAGGACGTTTGTCAGCACACTTGGAGATGGACTACATGGAAGCACAGTCAATTCACGACTTGGGGTAGTAGTAAGATAAAACAATTTACACCCCAAAGACTTTGCAACCTGTTTGTTATATTCATCTATTTCGCGAATGACTTTCATCAAATCTTCTTTAGATTGACTTTGGCATTCTTCATGAGACGGATGCTCTTTCTTTTTCAACAAAGGCATATTTTTGTGCCTTAAATAGACCGTTGTATATTCACTCATACATAAACCTCCTTTTTTATTTCTTATGAAATTGCTCTACTTGTTTTTCAATCATCCTTTTTACCTGTTCAAATGATATGGGGGTAAAGTTATTGTTATCAACCCCTACATCGTATTGCGTCGGATAGAGATACTGAAGCCGGGCAGCGTCAATTCCAGTGTTATTCTTCCTTGTATGTACGTGTCCGAAAAGTTGCCACACATCTTTATATCCGCCATCAAAACATAGAAAAGGATAATGGTTCAAATATATCCTTTGTTTACCGACCTCTATGTGCATCTGCATTGCCACATATTCAAATCTGTCAATGTAGCCTTGGCGTATATTCTTCAAATCGTGATTACCCATAATCAGATATATCTTTCCGTTCAACCTGTCAAGGATTTTAGTCCATTCAGCTGAACCGCCAAGACAGAAATCGCCCAGATGAAAGACAATGTCATCCTGCCCGACTGTATTGTTCCAATTGGAGATTATGGTCTCATTCATCATTTCCACATCCTTAAACGGCCTGTTGCAGAAACGAATGATATTCCCATGATAAAAATGGGTATCAGATGTAAAGAACACCTTGCTGCCATCAAATTTATAGCTCATTTCTTCTCAATTTATGTGCATCACTGCACGTTAATAATCTGGTTACCAACAGCCCATCAGACGGAAATGGCAGAAGAGCATCATAAAGGCGACTGTCACAAATGGGCATACAAACAAAATAGTTGGAAAGTTTGGTAAGGACTCTCCAACTATTCAGTTTCTATTCTCTCAAAGTACAATAATGTACTCGTTATGTTCGTTGGAAAGTATTAACTCTACGAGGTTCAATGCGTGAAACATGAACACTCGACACAGAATCAGTGCGTTTGTTGCTCTGAATTGCGGTTGTTGTTAATATATTCATTCTGTTTCTTTGCATTGTTAATGTTTATATCGTCTCAAAAACGGTGTAAAATTAGCAAATAAATCCCAATCTCACATCACTTTACATTAATTTCTTTTGCCAAAAGACTTTTATTTCTTCGATTATGCTCGCGAACCAAATAAAATATATAACTTTGCATTTGACGCAATTTATAATTGAATACAATATGGCGAATTTGAACTGTATAAAGGCAGTATTAGCTGAGAAGGGCATTATGAGTAAATGGCTTGCTAAAACTTTGCAGAAAGATCCGGCAACGGTGTCAAAGTGGTGCAACAATCATTCACAACCCGATTTATACACATTGGCACGAATAGCAGAAGTTTTGGATGTGGATATACACAAATTAATTTGTCATACAAAAGAAGAATAGAGGAATGGAACAACCTAAGTTGATAAACAACATAAGTGAGCATGTTGTGGATGACCTCAAGGGACGGTTATCCAAAGGTGCTTGTGTGTCTATTGCTGCGGCTTCATTCTCCATTTATGCCTACGAAGCATTGAAAGAAGAACTGGAGCAGGTGGAGCAATTGCGTTTCATTTTCACGTCTCCTACTTTCATCAAGGACAAATCAAAGAAAGAGAAACGAGAGTTTTTCATCCCTAAACTTAACCGAGAGCGCAATTTGTATGGTACGGACTTTGAAATTCGTCTGCGCAACCAGTTGTCACAGAAAGCCATTGCCAAAGAATGTGCCGACTGGATTCGCAGAAAAGTGCAATTCCGTTCCAATGCTTCGCAAGAACAGATGGGTGGATTTATGCACATCAACAACGACACCCAGCAGGTTTATATTCCATTCAATGAGTTTACCACCACACAGTTGGGATGTGAGCGTGGTGCTAATGTATATAATGTAGTCAATGTATTGCCTTCACCAACAGCAAGTGCCTACTTGGATATTTTCAATGAGCAGTGGAACAATGATGAGAAGTTTGAGGATGTAACGAAGCGTATATTGGAGTACATAGACACTGTATATCAGGAAAATGCTCCAGAATACATCTACTTCATCGCACTTTATAATATTTTCAACGAGTTCTTGGAAGACATCAGCGAAGATGTGTTACCCAATGAGCGCACGGGCTTCAAGACCAGTGTCATTTGGAATAAGCTTTACAACTTTCAACGTGATGCTGCGCTGGCTATCATCAACAAGTTGGAAAAATACAATGGTTGCATCCTTGCCGATTCAGTAGGTCTTGGCAAGACCTTTACGGCATTGGCGGTTATCAAGTATTACGAGAACCGTAATAAGTCGGTGCTTGTACTTTGCCCTAAAAAACTGAATGACAACTGGCAGACTTTCCGTGCCAATTACAAAAACAACCCCGTAGCTGCCGATCGGCTAAGGTATGACACCCTCTTCCACTCCGACCTTTCACGCGACCGTGGTTTGAGTAATGGCCTCGACTTGGAACATGTGAATTGGGGAAACTATGACTTGATTGTGATTGACGAAAGCCACAACTTCCGCAATGGTGGTAATGTGGACGAAGAGGATGAAGCGGATTTTGATACGCTTGTAGAAACAGACCGCCACAAGGAGAACCGTTATCAGCGATTGATGCGATGTGTCATCCGTCAGGGTGTGAAAACGAAAGTACTCATGCTGTCAGCAACTCCTGTCAACAACCGATTCGGCGATTTGAAGAACCAGTTACAACTGGCATACGAGGGGCGTGTGGAGAATATCAACGAAGCCCTCGAACTAGACCGCAACATTGACGACATATTCAAGTCTGCTCAGACTGCCTATAATCGTTGGGCTAAGTTGGAGCCAAGCGAACGGACTACGGAACGATTGCTGTCAAGTCTTCAGTTTGACTTTTTTCAGATGCTCGATGCCGTGACCATCGCACGTAGTCGTAGCCATATCATCAAGTATTACGACACGAAAGATATTGGCGAGTTTCCTAAGCGGCTTGCCCCTTTGTCTCGCCGTCCGCGTTTGACGGACTTGGGCGATGCCATCAATTTCAAGGATATTGCCGAGCAACTCAATGCTCTAAATCTTTCCATATACACCCCTTCGCTTTATCTCTTCGATTGTGCCCGTAGTGGTTACAGTATCGACTACAATGGTGAAGGTCTGTCTATTGACGGTCGTGAGAAAGGCTTGCGCAAACTCATGGCCACCAACCTGTTGAAACGTCTGGAAAGTTCGGTCAATTCTTTCCGACTGACGCTTAACCGCATCCATGAGTACATTCGGCAGACAATGGAACTGATAGAAGCATACGACAAGAAACATTCCGGTGCAACCATTGATGTGTCTTCTTTCACTGATGATATGGACTCATCCGAAGGCGACACCGACCCGTTTGCCACCAAGAAGTCGAAGATTTCATTGGCTGACATGGACTATGTGAGTTGGCGACGCGATCTCGAAGCCGATTTTGAACGGTTAGACCTGCTCTTGCTGATGTTGAAGGACATTACGCCCGAACACGACAGCAAGTTACAGATGCTTATCGAGGATTTGAAACATAAATTTAGTAACCCGATAAACGGAGAAAACAAGAAAGTGCTTATATTTACGGCATTTGCCGACACAGCCAATTATCTCTATGAGCAATTATCCACGAAGATAAAGGAAACTTGCGGACTTGATACGGCTCTTATCACCGGTTCTACCGATGGCAGATGCACATTGCCGAAGTTTCCCATTTCGTTCAATAATGTGCTGACCTATTTTTCACCGTTATCAAAAGACCGTGCGGCCCTCTTTCCCAATGCCACAGGTGAGATTGATATACTTATTGCTACCGATTGTATCAGTGAGGGGCAAAACTTACAAGATTGCGACTACCTCATCAATTACGACATCCATTGGAATCCCGTACGCATCATCCAGCGTTTCGGGCGTATCGACCGTATCGGTAGCCGGAACAAGCAAATCCAGCTTGTCAACTACTGGCCGGATATGGAACTTGATGACTATATTCAGCTCAAAGGACGTGTCGAAAGCCGAATGAAAGCCACCATCCTTACCGCAGCAGGTACCGGCAATCCGCTTTCTATGGGCGAAGAAGCTGATTTGGAATATCGCCTTGGGCAGCTAAAGAAGTTGCAGAATGAAGTGGTGGATATTGAAGATATGGACACCGGTATCAACATCATGGATTTGGGATTGAACGAGTTTAGGCTTGACCTCTTGCAATATGTCAAGGAACATCCGGATATTGAACATGCACCTTTCGGATTGAATGCGGTGGTAGCTGGTTCCGAATTGGCGAAACCGGGCGTGATGTTTGTGCTGAAGAACCGCAACAATGCCGTTAATATTGACCGCAAGAATCAACTGCATCCGTTCTACATGGTCTATTTGGCAGACGATGGTGACGTAATTTGCGACCATCTGCATCCTAAACAACTGCTCGACATCATGCGTGCGCTGTGTAAGAATCAAAACGACTATGACCGTGTGCTCTGTGCTGCGGTCAACCGTGAAACGCAAGACGGCCGTCGTATGACCAAGTACAACACATTACTCCAAACAGCTATTGACAGCATCGTAAGCATTAAAGAAGAAACAGACATTGAGAGCCTTTTCTCTGTGGGTGAGACAACAGCCTTGCATGGAGAAATTAAAGGTTTGGACGACTTTGAGTTGATAACCTTCTTAATAATTAAAGAGAAATGAAATTATCTGATATAGAAATAGGTACTATAGTCAACTTCTTAAATGAAGGTGGTTATGTCCTGGACTTTAGTACAGCTGATTTTGATGCTTTTACCTATAAAAGCATAGGTGTTCCGCTTTGTGAAACATATAGACTTTCAAAGGGCAAATCTCTGATAGCATATATCAATGATACAAAATACGAAGATAAAATAAAGCTACTTAGCGATTTAATCAGATATTACGAACTTTCTTCAATGAAGGAACATGATGAAGAAAATCGTAAAAGCCGTGCGGTTGCTTACAAAAAATGCCGTAGCATACTTGATAAAGCAGGTGGTACAATGGTTATGACCGCTACGGCTGAAACTTTAAAAGAAGCTTTTGACAGCGATTACATATCAGCCCAAATTGATTTAATGCTCAATCTGAAGGACGGAAATCCAACAGAAGCAATTGGTAAGGCTAAAGAACTAATTGAAAGTTGTTGTAAAACAATACTTGAATTTGAAGGCTGTACTGTAGATAAAGATTGGGAAGTTCCACGTCTTGTTGATGAAACTTTCAAACATTTTCATCTGATGCCTAAAAACATCTCTGATGATGTTAAAGGAGCTAAGTCTATAAAGGCTATTCTCGGTAATCTTAAAGCTATTGCACAAGGCGTTGCAGAACTGAGAAATCTGTATGGTAGCGGACATGGCAAGTCCAGTTCATATAAAGGGCTTGAATTTCGTCATGCTAGTTTAGCGATTGGAAGTAGTACAACTCTCGTGCGCTTTTTATGGGATTCGTATGAACGGCATCATAATAATGAGGTTAATTAGATGAGACAAAATGGACAATATACTTAACTACCCCACCTCCACGCACGTGGACAGATTGGTGCCCAAGACAGCCTTTTACAAGCATTTGGAGATTAACACACGCTTGAAGATGCGATTTGTGGAAGATGTGGAACGCATACAATGGCTCTATAAGTTAGCTCCATCCACAATGAATGTGGACGAGGGTAAGGCGGTGCATGAAATCGTGGTGTTCTTAGTGACACTCAAAGTGGAAGATACGCTGGATGATGTGTTTCTTGCCATCGACCGCCAGATGCCGCGCTATGTGGTGTTTGTGTTGCAATATGCCAACCGTAGCCGATTGTTGCTCAACTACAAGGAATGGGCGGATGCGGACAAAACACGATTCAACATTTTGAAGACTTTCCGCACGAAATGGATGCCATTGGCAAAGGTGAAATTGGAACTGGCAGGGTCGTCACTGGATAATATCTACGAAGCGTTTGCCGGTCAGATTTCCGGATTTGGTACGACCAACGCCACCGACACGAAACAGATTATGGCATTGCAAGATGAATTGACCCGTAAACGACGAGCAGCGGAAGTCTTGCAGAAACGGGTACGAAATGAAAAGCAGTTTGCCAAACAGATGGAACTCAACAGCGAAGCCCGCACTTTGAAGCGTGAGATAGCCAAGTTGGAAGAAGAACTTAAAACATTAGAAAATAATCAAGAACAATATATATGGCTGACATATTAAAACATTTAGATTTGAACTCCGCAGACGGAACGCAACTCAATCTTGATGCGCTCTATCAGGTAGCACCTTCGGCATTTACCGAAGTACGTGATGACAAGACGGGGGAAATCTCCCGAAAGGTAAACTTCGAGGTGCTTCGTCGGTTGCTTGGCGACCATGCCACAGATGGCGATGGCGAGATGTATCAGTTTACATGGGTCGGTAAGAACGCCGCTCGTGCGGAGGCTGCCAAACCAACCGATAAGACATTACGCCCGGTGGTGGAAGATTCCGTGGATTGGGACAACACAAAGAATATCTATGTCGAGGGCGATAATCTTGAAGTGCTCAAACTCTTGCAACGCTCGTATATGGGTAAGGTGAAGATGATTTATATTGACCCGCCTTATAATACGGGCAATGACTTTGTATATCACGATGACTTTGCCCACACTGCTGCCGAGGAGGATTTCGAAGCCGGCAATGTAGACGAATTAGGCTATCGCTTCAGGAAGAATACCGATACGAATGGTAAGTTTCATTCGGATTGGTGTTCAATGATTTATACGCGTTTGTTGGTGGCTCGTTCTTTGCTCGCGGAGGATGGGGTTATCTTTATTTCGATTGATGATAATGAGGTGCGCAATCTGAGAAATATTTGTGACGAAGTATTTGGGGAACATAATTTTGTAGCACAATTAGTGTGGGAAAGAGCTTACTCACCCAAAAATGACGCAAAATACATCTCAAATAGCCATGATTATATTTTGATGTTTGCCAAACAAATAGAAGACTTTACGATTGGACGATTAGAGAGAACAGAAGAAGCTAATGCTCGTTATTCTAATCCAGACAATGATCCACGAGGTGTTTGGAAACCAAGTGATATGTCTGTTAAGACATATAATGCAGCATGTGATTATCCCATCACGACCCCTTCGGGGAAAATCGTAGAGCCTCCAGCAGGACGCTGCTGGAGGCTCTCGAAGAACGCGTTCTTCGAGAGACTCCGCGACAACCGAATTTCATTTGGTGTCGATGGTAATAGCGTACCATGTATCAAAAGGTTTCTATCTGAACTTAAGTTTGATGGTATGGCTCCAACATCTATACTTTTTTATAAAGAAGTTGGACATAGTCAAGAAGGTGCAAAAGAAGTAGTATCTCTTTTTGGAGACAAAGGTGTATTTGATGGGCCAAAGCCTGTAAGATTGCTTCAACGTCTTATTACTTTGGCCAATTTGAAAGGAGATTCTATCGTATTGGACTTCTTTTCAGGTTCGGCGAGTACCGCTCATGCCTTGATGAAGACTAATTTAGAGAAGAACACTAATTGCCAATTTATTATGGTTCAATTACCTGAAGAAGTAAGTGATACAAAGAAAGATCAAGGTTATGAAAATATCTGCGAAATAGGAAAAGAGCGTATTCGTCGTGCCGGTGCAAAAATCAAGGCTGATTCTCCGCTTACTACGCAAAATCTCGACACCGGTTTCCGTGTCTATCGCCTCGATGAAAGTAATTACGAGAAAGTATCACTTTCACCTAAGGAATACAAGCAAGACCAGCTCGACCTCTTTGCCAATAATATCAAGGCTGACCGTACAGACTTTGACCTGCTCTATGGTTCTATGTTGGCATGGGGCGTTCGCTTAGACTTACCCTTGTTGACAGAAACCGTGGATGGCTGCACCATCTACACCGTCAATGAAGGCGACCTCGTGGCTTGTTTTTCTCCAGATATTACCGATAAGGTAGTAGCTGCGATGGCAGACAAAAGTCCTTTACGTGTACTCTTTCGCGATGCCTGTTTCAAAGAAGATGCTCAGAAAATCAACATTTATGAGCAGTTCAAGCAAGCCTTGGACTGGGCGGATAATGATGCGTTTAATAACATCAGAGTAATTTAACGTGTTCATGGAAGAGAACAACAAAATACTAATCTATACAGACAATGACGGTCTGACAAAGATAGATGTGAAACTTGAGGAAGATACCTTATGGCTTACTCAAGCGCAGATGTGCGAGCTGTATCAGACAAGCAAATCCAATGTAAGTGAGCATATTAAGCACATTTTCGAAGAAGGCGAACTACAAGAGGACTCAGTTGTTCGGAAATTCCGAACAACTGCCGCAGATGGTAAGGCGTACATGACAACCTTCTATAATCTCGACATGATTATCGCTTTAGGTTATCGTGTCCGCTCCATCATTGCCACACGTTTCCGCCAATGGGCTACCCAACGGCTGAAGGAATACATCACCAAAGGTTTCACTATGGACGACGAGCGCCTGAAAAAGTTGGGTGGTGGTGGCTATTGGAAAGAACTATTGGAACGCATCCGTGACATTCGTGCCACGGAAAAGGTGTTCTACCGCCAAGTGCTGGAAATCTATGCCACCAGTATTGACTACGACCCTCGCGCCTCAGTGTCACAGGAATTTTTCAAGAAAGTGCAAAACAAGATACATTATGCTATCCACGGTCGCACTGCCGCAGAATTGATAGTGGAACGTGCCGACTCAGAGAAAGACTTCATGGGACTACTCACCTTTAAGGAAAGCCAACCTACACTGGCCGAAGCTCGTACTGCAAAAAACTATCTTGATGATAAAGAACTTCGATCCATGGGACAGTTGGTGTCTGGATATCTTGATTTCGCAGAACGTCAAGCCGAGAAAGAGCAACCCATGACCATGAACGATTGGGTAAACTATCTGGATCGTATACTCACCTCAACTGGAGAACAACTCCTACTGGATGGAGGCCGAGTATCCCATCAAGAAGCGATGGACCATGCCACTACTGAATATCGTAAATATAAACAACGCACACTCAGCGATGTGGAGCAAGATTATTTGAACGCTATCAAGGCGATTAGCGACAAAAGTAAGAAAGGAGGCAAAAAGTGAAAATAAGATATAAACATCAACGCTTTCAAGCGGAAGCCACCAAATGCGTGAGCGACGTATTTCAGGGACAACCCAAACACGACGGCAGCCGCACCTTCTTGAACAAGTTTGGTGCGCTCAGTTTCGACGGCTTCGGCAATCTGCCCCTTGTACTTGACAATGAAAGCATTTGCGAGAATGTGCGTGGTATACAGATGGCAGAAGGATTGAAGCCCGTGGAGCATCTGGAGGGAGACGGACGTACCTTTACCATCGAAATGGAAACAGGTACGGGTAAGACCTATACCTACATCAAGACCATGTACGAGCTGAACGCCCGCTATGGCTGGTCGAAATTTGTGATTGTAGTGCCAAGTATTGCCATCCGCGAAGGCGTGTTCAAGAGTTTTGAGAGTATGGCAGAACATTTTGCCGAAGAATACGGCAAGCGTATGCAATACTTTATCTACAACTCCAAGCAGCTCGCCAAGATAGAAGCGTTTGCCTCAGACAACAATATCCATGCGATGATTATCAACACGCAGGCTTTTAATGTCTCGCTCAACGAAGATAAGAACAAGGAAGGACGTGCCGGTGATGCAACCGCCCGTATCATATTCTCACGGCGTGACGATTTTGGTTCGCGAAAGCCGATTGACATCTTGGCGAAAACGAATCCTATTATGATTATTGATGAGCCGCAAAGTGTGCTAGGCACTGATGCGAATAATGCCACACGCAAAGGTATCAAACTGTTTAATCCGCTCTTTAACTTGCTTTATAGTGCCACACACCGTGAGATATTCAACCAAGTATATCGCCTCGATGCCATTGACGCTTACAATAAGAAGCTAGTGAAGAAAATAGAGGTACGCAGTGTGCATCAAGTGGGTTCTACAGCTACCAATGGCTATGTTTATCTGGATGAAATCGTCATTAGCAAAGGTAATCCACAAGCTCGATTGGGCTTCGATGTCAAGACAACCAATGGCACACGCCAAACCATTCGCTTGGTCGGCGAAGGATTCGACCTCAAAGAGCAAAGTGGTGGTTTGCAGGAGTATGCCGATAATTTCAAAGTGGAACGTATAGACGGATTGACCAATACCGTGCATTTCCTCAACGGACTGATGCTTCATCCCGGTGAGGTGGTGGGCAGCGTGAACGAGGACATTCTCCGCCGCAACCAGATACGAGAAACCATCAAAACCCACTTGGAGCGTGAACGCCAACTTTTCGCTCGCGGTATCAAAGTGCTGTCATTGTTCTTTATCGACCACGTGGATAGCTACCGCATCTACGATAAAGACAACGTGGAAAAGGGTAAGTTCGCAAAGATGTTTGAAGAGGAGTACCAACGTGCCTTGCAGGAGTTTATGCCTACCTTTACGGATGCCTCTTACACACGCTTTCTTTCCGACCCGAAGAATGCACCCGAAAACATTCACGATGGTTACTTCTCTATCGATAAAAAAGGAAAGAGTGTGGAATCGAAGAATAAGGAAGGCGAAAACGAAGAGCGTGGTTTCGACCTTATTATGAAGGATAAGGAGCGTTTGCTTAGCCAAAGTTGCCCCGTTCGCTTTATTTTCTCTCACTCGGCCTTGAAAGAAGGTTGGGACAATCCTAACGTGTTCCAGATTTGCACGCTGAAAGACACTTCCAACGAAATCAAGAAACGTCAGGAGGTGGGGCGTGGTATGCGCCTATGTGTTAACGACAAGGGCGAACGCCAAGATGCCGATGTATTAGGCGATCGTGTATTTGATACCAATATACTGACCGTTATCGCCAGCGAAAGCTATGACGATTTTGCCAAGAAGCTGCAAACAGATATGGCGGAAGCCTGTGGTAATCGTCCGGTGATTGTAACACCTACGTTGTTTACCGATCAGCTGACGCAAACCGAGGACGGACATAATATAAAGATAACCACTGAGCAGGCTGTGGAAATCCACGAGGAACTTATTGGGCAAGGTTACATCAAAAAGGGTAAGCTAACGCAGAAGTATTTTGATGAAAAGAAAGCCGGAACGCTCAATTTTGGTGAAGTGGAAAATCTACGCTCGTTTGTCGTCAAGCAGTTGGATAAGGTATTCAATCCCGATGCGTTCAAACCAGCTAATGGGCGCAACAAGACGGAGGCTCATTTCGTGAAAGACAACTTCAACAAAAAAGAGTGGCAAGAGCTGTGGAAGCGTATCAATACACGTACCTATTACAATGTGCGCTTTGAAACTCCAAAGCTCATAAAGGCTGCCATTGATGCACTCGACAAGCATCTGAATGTGACAGAGATTCGTATCGTTGTGGAAAGTGGCGGCATGGAAAGCATCCGTGACCGAGAGGAGTTGGAAGCCGGAACTGCTATGAACGCAGCCACGGTGAAGACTATCCGTGTGACGGAAGCCATTGGTGCAGAGGTAACGTATGACCTTGTGGGCGAGCTGGTACAGGCTACGGGTCTTACTCGCCGTACCATTGTGGAAATGCTGAAAGGCATCAGTCCTGCTACTTTCCATCAGTTCAAACTCAACCCTGAGGAGTTTATCATCAAGGCCGGACGCATCATCAATGACTGTAAAGCAATTTCCCTCATCCAGCATATCCAATACGAAAAACGTACCGGTACTTTTGGCACAGACATCTTTGAAGAAGCTACACTACGCGGTACACTCGGTAGGGACGCCATCGAAAGCGCCAAGTCGCTCTACGACCTTGTGGTAGTGGATAGTGAGGGAATCGAAAAGAGCTTTGCCGAATCACTGGAAGCCGAGGATGATGTAGTGGTATATAGCAAACTGCCGGGAGGTTTCTACATCAACACCCCAATGGGCAAATACAATCCCGACTGGGCTGTAGCTTTCCGAGAAGGCACTGTGAAGCACGTATATTTCGTAGCGGAAACCAAAGGTAACGACATCGAAGTATCACAACTTCGTCATTCCGAGGATGCTAAGATAGAATGTGCTCGTCGCCACTTTGCAGCTATCAGTACTGGTGATGTGGTGTATAGTGTGGTGAAGACTTATCAGGATTTGTATAATGCGGTAATAAAATAAATAGTTCGTCTAACATTTTTTGCAAAGAGAGGAATCTCTATGTATAACGACAACAGTATTATAGATTAAAAAAAATAACATTGCTTTAATTAAATGATATCCAACAATATGGGAAATATACAGCTTGATTCTGAGCAGATTGCAAAATCATGGGAAGGGCGATTTAGCTTTCGAAAAGAAACCGATACTACATCTGGACTTCGTTCTCCACAGATTGGAGCACTTCACGCATTAATGGCTCATGTCGAATGTAATGAAGAACGTGCGATAGTAGTAATGCCTACGGGGACAGGTAAAACAGAAACAATGTTAGCATTTCTCATTGCTAATGTATGTCATAAAGTTTTTGTAATTGTCCCTTCTGATGCGCTAAGAAATCAAACATATAAAAAATTTAAGACCCTTGGACTACTCCCTAAGTTAGGATTAGTTCCTTCTGATATAAATTTACCCATTGTCACAAAGGTTATGCATAATTTAAAAGATGATGAATGGAAGCAAACAATAGACTCGTCCAACGTTATTGTTACAACAATGTCATTGGCTGCTAGTATATCATATAAGATACGTCAATACATTAGAGAGAGTGTATCGTTTGCATTTATAGATGAAGCTCATCACTCCAAAGCTGAAACTTGGAATGATTTTATCGGAATTTTTCCTCCTTCCAAAGTTATTATGTTTACTGCTACACCATTTAGAAATGATGGACAAAAATTAGCTGGTAAAATTATATTCAATTTTTCATTAAAAAAAGCTCAAGAACAACATTATTACGAAGCAATCAACAATTACCAAATAACCAAGTACAATACATCCGATGCCGATAAAGCTATTGCAGAGAAAGCGGTTGAGATTCTTAAAGCAGATTTGGCTAAAGGGTATGACCATATAGTTATGGCAAGATGTAAAAATAAAGCCAGAGCTAATGAAGTCTACAAAATCTATCAGCAATATCAAGACTATGATCCGGTGATTGTGTATAGTGGAATGCCTAATGCAATTGGTACACTCAAAGCAATAAAAGAAAAGAAACACAGGATAATAGTTTGCGTTAATATGTTAGGGGAAGGTTATGACTTGCCTCAACTTAAAATAGCCGCCATTCATGATGAAAGGCAGAGTTTAGCTGTTACATTACAGTTCATTGGGCGATTTACTAGAACAAATGACATCAAATTGGGAAAAGCGAGCTTTATCACAAATATAGCTTATCCTCCAATAAAAGAAGAAGTTAATAGCCTGTATCAAATCGATGCAGATTGGAATTACATATTACCTCGTATAAATGAAGAAGTATCTACTCAACAACAATCTCTTACAGATTTTTTAGAAGGCTTTCGAGGTGATTTAAAGGATGAAATATCATTGGAAGATATTCGACCTGCATTGAGTGCTGAAATATATACTACAAATTCAACAACAACCGCATTTAATAATTGGAAGAAAGGCATAAACCATGCTAACAAATATGATTATGTTTTACATACTCTTTCCACTAACATATTGGTAATAGTGTTGGGCAAAAAGTCTTGCGTTTTATGGGGTGATACAAAAACTGTACAAGATCTTTCTTGGGATATTATCATTGTATATTTTGACGCAAAAACGAAAAGAATTTATCTAAATTCGTCTATCAAGTTGAAAGGAGAGAACTTTTTAAAGCATATTTTTTCTAACCCAATAAAAGTTCAAGATGATAGTCTATTTAGAGTTTTTGCCAATGTACAGAGACTTCGACTATTTAATGTTGGTGCACGACTTCCTCAGGGAAAAGATATTTCATTCCAATCGTACTTTGGAAGTAGCGTACAGGATGGAATTGATCTTCTTTCTCAGGGTAAACTGTTGAAAAATAATTTGTATGGTGTAGGATACAAAAATGGAAATCCTATAAGTATTGGATGTTCCAGTAACGGTAAGATTTGGTCACGTGAACGATGTGATTTACAACATTATCAGAAATGGTGTAATGAAATCGGTAAGATTATATTTGACCCCAATATAGATACCAATGTTGTGTTACAAAATATGCTATCATATGAAATACTGAAAAAATGGCCGAAAGCCTATCCAATTAGTATGGACTGGAATCCTGAAATGTATGAGCACTATACACAACTAGTACATTTTGGTGAGAGTTTGTTGCCATTTGATGAAATTGAGATAACAATAGAGGAAGATACGTGTGTAGGTAATAATATAATTTTCAGTTTAAAGAATGATGGCTATAATTGCAAATACAGAATAGATATTTTACCTAATCAAAAAGACAAAAATCATCAAATGAAATATACAAAAGTTAGTGGAGATTCAATAACATTTATTTGCGCCAATTCTGAAATTTATTTGGAAGATTTTTTTGTGGACTGCCCACCTACCATATTTTATGCTGATAATAGCATGTCGTACGGTATAAAGTATTGTAAACCTAAACGTAAAGCCGAAGAAATTCCAAATAGCATGATTAGTACACTAACATGGGAAGGGGTCGATCTTTCAAAAGAATCCCAAGAATCAGCTCCGTATCGTACTGATTCTATACAATATTATATGGTACAAACTATTATTGACAAACATGATTATTTGATTGATGATGATGGATGTGGAGAAGTTGCTGATTTGGTCGCAATAGACAATTCTGAACATCAAATAGATGTCACTCTGTATCATTTGAAATATGCTAAAGGCGGGAAAGTGACAGGACAGATAGAAAACCTCTACCAAGTTTGTGGTCAGGCACAAAAGTCTATTCGTTGGAAATATGTAGGTGGTAATAAAGTATTTCAGCATATTCTAAAAAGAGATGAACAAAAGAAATCAAAAGGAAAGAGTAGTAGTTTACTAAAAGGGAATACCTCTGAAATTATAAAATTGCGAGAAGAAGCTTCTAACAAGAAAGAACTTCGTTACCACATAGTAATAGTTCAACCTGGTATGAGTAAATCTAAATGCTCCAGTGAAATGAGAATATTATTAGGTAACACAGTACAGGTTCTTCATGAAATGGCAAACATTGATTGCCGAGTCATATGTAGCGAATAAAAGATGTATATTATGGACACGAGGCAATACATGATAGTAGATTTAGAACGACGTGGCGATAAGCGTATGTTTATCACCGAACAAGTCTCCTTTATCAGCGAGAATAAGAACGGTTTTTGGGCTGTTCGGTTCTCTACATCCCCTCGTGTGTTCAATTACAACAAATCCCGTCTGTTATATTATACAGATCCAGATACCATAGATTTCAGCGAAAAAGGATTGTATATCAAGAATAAGCACATCAACAATGTGGCAGAAGTATTGCGGTTTTCTGACACTCGTCATACATTCTATCGAGTGACCTATACCAATGGTTACTATGAGAACTTTGAGGGAAATGATATCTATATCACTCGTACTCCTATTGAAAAAAATGGTGGCTCTACTTGGGAATATCTTCGTAAATTGGCTGATGAAACAGGTCTGATGACAGAGGATGAAGATAATATCTTATCCAAGCAGTATGAATTGATAGATACAATGCGCGACAATGTTCCTTTGGCTCAATATCTTGGGAACAAGTCAAAATTAGCAACATATCGCTTGCCAAAGCAGGTTTATTATCCTTTTGGATGCAATGCCAGCCAAAAGTCTGCGGTGGAGAAGGCATTGGCGCATCAAGTAAGCATTATACAAGGACCTCCGGGAACAGGTAAAACGCAAACGATTCTCAACATCATAGCCAATTTGCTTGTGGCAGGAAAAACAGTGCTTGTTGTGTCTAACAACAATTCTGCTGTAGAGAATGTGGCTGAAAAGTTAGGTGGTGAAGGTCTTGGCTTTATCGTAGCCAAACTCGGTAGTACAAAGAATAAAGAGACGTTTATTGTCAACCAATCAAATTATCCCGATATGACCGATTGGAGTATAGAAGAGTACTCAACAATTTATCAATTGGCGAAAGATTCTCCAAAACGTGTCACAAGGATTTGACGGGCAGTTACGTCAAGCTCAACTAAAGACGGAATATGATGCGTTGCTGAAAGAGAGCAAATATAATGCGCTATTAGGCGCAAACAGTACTGATAACAACTGGCTTCATGGTAAACCATCTGCCAAACTGATAACGCTGCTCAACCTTTACCAAATGATGGTAGAGAAGGAGCAAAAGCTCGGTTTTTGGTTTCGTTTGAAGTGGTCATTTGCTATGGGAATGAAGATATTCTCGTTCCTTAACGGTAAAGTTACCGAAGTGATAGCTGGATTGGAAGAAGCCTACTATTTCTCTCGTAAGGCTGAAATCGAGCAAGAATTGGGCTTCATAGTCCATACGCTTCAATCCATTGATATTAACCAGTCTGTAAAAGATCTGCGTTCCTCTTCCTTGCAAATTTTGAAGAATAAGATTGCCAAACGATATGGAACCAGCGAAAGGAAAAGGTTCTCTATTAGGGACATCAAGCCCAAAACAGAGGAGTTCTTGAAAGAATATCCTGTCGTACTCAGCACCACTTATTCTGCCAAAAGTTGTATCAGTAAGGATATGGTATTTGATTATGTGATTATGGACGAAGCGTCACAAGTAGACATTAAGACCGGAGCATTGGCACTCTCGTGTGCGATGAATGCCGTGATTGTTGGTGACGACAAACAATTACCTAATGTAGTGAGCCGTGAAGAAGCACTTGCTCTAAATGCAATTCAGATAACCTATAATGTAGATGACAGATACAACGCTATGACGCATAGCTTTCTGCAATCATGTGTGGAGGTATTCACGGAAGCTCCTGTCACGTTGCTGCGGGAGCACTATCGTTGCCATCCCAAGATTATTGAGTTCTGCAATCAACGGTTTTATAATGGTGAGCTGGTGGCCATGACCACTGACAACGGCGAAGAGAATGTGTTGCAGGTAGTCCGTACCACTAAAGGCAATCATGCGAGAGAGCATTTCAATCAGCGAGAGATTGATGTCATCATACAGGAGGTAATGCCTGAATATAAGTATATGGATAGCGTGGGCATCATTACTCCCTATCGTAACCAAGCGGAAGAAACAAATAAGGCATTAGGGCATGATATTGCCAGTACGGTACATAAATATCAAGGTCGGGAGTGCGATAGCATCATCATAAGCACAGTAGACAACGAACCAACGGAGTTTTCCGACGATGCCAACTTGCTCAATGTCGCCATATCACGTGCCAAGACTCGTTTGTGCATCGTGACCAATGGCAATGAGCTGCCGAAAGAATCGAATCTTGCCCAGCTTATAGCCTATATACAATACAATAATTTCGAGGTCAAGGAAAGCAAACTCCACTCTGTGTTTGATTTGCTCTATAAGCAATACACTGCAGAACGTTTGGCGTATGAAGCTGCCCATCCTTCGGTATCGAACCATCTATCTGAAAACCTTGTTTATACGGTTTTGGTAAAAGCTATTGCTGATTTGAATTTGATTAACGCTGAAATATTATGTCATTATCCGCTCTCTCGATTGATTAGCGATTGGAGTTTGCTTAGTGAAGAAGAAAAGGCTTTTGCAAAAAGTCCGTTTTCTCATATAGATTTCCTTATTTACAATTCGCTCACTAAACAACCACTTCAAACGATTGAGGTTGATGGTTGGCATTTTCACCAGAATAGCGATGTACAGCAATCACGGGATACCCTCAAAGACCGATTGCTCACAAAGTTTGGTCTTTGTCCGCATCGTATTTCCACTACAGAAACGGTGAATGTGGAAACGATAAAGAAAATCATTTTAATCAGTAGTTAAAAATCAAAGTTATGAGCAGATTAAGCAAACTATATCAGACAATGGAAAACCTAAAGGAATTAGGTTTGTCTATTAATGAAGATCTTATTCAAGAGGCAAATGAGTTAGAAGAAGAAATTATCAAGAAAGAGATTCTTCCGGTGTTAAGCAAAACAATAGAGCCGGCTTTGCAACCTGTAAAGCGTGAACTTGTTTTAGTTGTGGATTATGTGCCGGAACAGCCCCTGAGCGTTCATCTTAGCCGTAAGCGTAACTTTGCAGCGGAGTTGACGGATGCCAAGGAGATGGTGCTCGATCCGGAGGTAACACATCGGAATAATGGTTCTCGTCTGGATGAAAAGATAGAAAGAGGTCCGACAAGAGATATGACGGTTGTTTTTCCTGACGGAACTATAATAGCGGAGAAAACTGCTGTTGAAACACTTATAAATGTTGTCAAAAAAATAGGAGTGGCTGAGGTTCGCAAGGTGGTGGAAGAGTATAATCTCAAATTCTGCAAAGTACCCGTAATTTCAAACCGAAGGGATGCAAAGTACGGTAAAAGTCAGAAAGAATTGGGTGGAGGATGGTTATTGATTACCCATAGCAACAATCGTATGAAAAAGGCTTTTATCGAGAATGTTTCTGAAGTTTTACATCTCGGAATAAAGGTCACCTTAAAAGAATAAGAGAGCTATGGCAAAAAATATAGAAATACGAAATAGTACAGCAGAGTTCCTGATTTTTCAAATTGAGGGAAAAGAAAATGGAGTGCAGGTAATGTATCAAAATGAAACTATCTGGTGTACACAGAAAGCTATGGCGCAATTATTTGACTGCTCCACAGATAATGTCGGACTTCACTTGAAAAATATATATGAAAGTGGAGAGTTGGTACAAGTGGTAACAACCGAGTATTTCTCGGTTGTTCAGGTGGAAGGTGAACGTCAAGTAAATCGTAAGTTGAAATTCTATAATCTTGATGCTATCATTAGTGTTGGCTATCGGGTTAATAGTACTCGTGCCACACAGTTCCGGCAATGGTGTACATATGTGCTTCGCCAGTTTGCTATTCGTGGATATGTGATAGACAAGAAACGAATGGAGAATGGCTCGTTTATCGGAGAGGATTATTTTGAACATTTGCTTGCCGAAATTAGGGAGATAAGGTTGAGTGAACGACGCTTTTATCAGAAACTCACTGATATATATGCCACTAGTATTGATTATAATGTCAATGCACCAACTACGTGTGCATTTTTCAAAAAGGTTCAGAACAAGATGCATTATGCGGTGCACGGTCATACGGCTGCCGAGCTGATTGTTGATAGAGCCAATGCGGAACGAGAACACATGGGACTGACTACATGGGAGAAAGGTCCGCAGGGGAAGATAGTAAAAACGGATGTGTCCATTGCCAAAAACTATTTGCGAGAAAACGAATTGGAAGCAATGGGCAGGATTGTGAATGCGTTTCTTGATATAGCAGAAAATATGGCTAAACGTCACATTCCAATGACAATGGAAGATTGGGCAAAGCGTATTGACAAATTCATTGATGTGGCAGACCTCCCGATATTACAAGATAACGGAAACGTGTCAGCCGAATTTGCCAAAGAGTTCGCAGAAACAGAGTTTGAAAAGTACAGGGTTATTCAAGACCAACTGTTTCAATCCGACTTTGACCGATTCAGCGATGGTAATTCTCCCCCTTTGGATATTGATTGAATGATATAGAGTAAAAAGCAACGAGTTTCAATCCTGATTTTCAGGTTTAAGACTCGTCGCTTTGTAGTAATCTGCTATTTGGGCTTGTTCAATACTTTCGAAAGAAGTATCATTATGGTAATTCCAGCCGTAGCAATCAGAATAGTCCATAAAGCAGCCTTCCAAATCAATGCCGAGTGTAAAATCTCGACATTTGCTATTATGATGCTGGCGAAAAAAGAAGAGAGGGCAACCAGTATTATAATTGTGATGTAGAATGCGGTAGCCGGGATATGGATGGCATTGTCGGCTTTCTTCATTCTTCGCTTGGCTTCCTTGCATTTGCTCTCAATCTGACCAAGAAAATTGCAGAGAAGTGTTGCTCCAAATTCAACTGCCAACT
>OHQM01000302.1_pt1 | contig 27507 bp, 18 predicted proteins | sample 1577941 | NCBI WGS metagenome assembly OHQM01 (sample SAMEA3879604, study PRJEB24766) | human gut metagenome | biome: human-associated habitat; feature: feces | place: USA | collected 1985/1987
TCTATAATAAACTAAAGGTGGTGACAGGTATGGGAGCCAATGATTACATAACCAAGCTCCGGGTGGAGCGGGCGGTCTGGTTACTTACCCATAGCACCCTCAACATTAATGAGATAGCGGATCAGACGGGGTTCTCCACATCACGCTATTTCAGTACGGTATTCAAACAGTATATGGGGTGTTCGCCGACGCAATACAAGGAGGAACATGCGTAAAAAGGCTGTTATGTAGTGTAAACACGGCTGTATCATTGCTTTCACATAGGCAGTTCATTGCTTTCGCATAGGCAGTTGCTTATTTCAGAGTGCTTCATTTTGCAACGGCCACAAATGTAGTTCAGCTGCCTCACAGTTATGAGGCTCGTGCTCCACAATCGTGAAGCACAAGCGCCACAGACGCAAACACTATTAAAACACTGGATATCAACGAAATAAACATGCAGAGTTTTCCCAATGAACATAGGAGATTGACATATACAATCCCTATTTAGAATGAATAAAAGTAGGTAAGAAACGGAGTGCTATCTAATGAAAAGCAGGTAATCCGGTATCTTTTATATCAAAAAAAGCAGGAAAAGAGAAGATAGGGAATCAAAGGTTTTATACGAATATGAAAGATAACAAAAAGATAATCAAAAACATACATCTAATTAAGAGTAGTGTAGGCAAATTTGCCTACACTCTGTTTTTTATTTGCTTACACCATGCTATATCACCGATGAATAGGGCGATACAGAGCATGAGTGTAAGCGTGTAGGTAAAAGTGAGGATAAACTCTGTGTAGATAGAATTGAATTTATAATTGCACCTCTATGTTGTATTCATTTCTTTTTCTCCTTTTCTTTTTCATTATAATACTCACTTTTTAAACGAACAGCTTTATTAATTTCATCCTGAGGTGTCTTTTGAGTTTTATAAGGTTTCTATGTTAGAAAGTAAAGGATAATTCGAAGCGGACTCCGGCAATGTCACCGGGAACATATCGTTTTCTCTGTGCTCCCGACGGATAACTTCGAGCATCTGTTTCACGATTTCCGGATGTTGCGCCGCTATATCGTTATCTTCGTGGATATCCTTTGCAAGGTCGTATAGATGGGGCTTTCCTTTCTTAACTATCAGTTTCCAATCGCCCATACGAACGCCGAACTGGTCGGTTTCATGGAATTCCCAATAGAGGAAATCATGTTTCTGCTGTTCACCAGCGTTACCTAACAAGGTCGGGGCAAAAGAGATGCCATCGAAACAGTCACCTTCTAACTTCTTGTTGATGTACTTTTTCGGGAATCCTTTGTCGCCCGCCAGTTCGCAGAAAGTAGGCATGATGTCGTAAAATGCCAGCTGGTGGTCGTTTACCGAACCGGCGGAGATGCGTTCCGGCCAGCGCACAATGAAAGGAATCCGGATGCCGCCTTCATGACACTGCCGTTTCAAACCACGCAGTTTCCCATCCCGTCCGAAGAACTCCGGGTCCGCTCCTCCTTCTTCGTGAGGGCCGTTGTCGCTACTGAAGATGACGATGGTGTTCTCGTCCAGTCCCTTTTCTTTCAACTTCTTCAAGACCTCACCCACGTAACAGTCCAGGCGGGTAATCATACCGGCAAACTGGGCATGGGTATGCTCCGAAACATTATAACGTCCTTTCTCGTACCCGCCCCAGGTTTTATCTCTAAAAAACTTCTTCTTGTAGTTTTTCAGGATAGAATCATTCGGCTGCGCAAGTTCCGCATGCGGCAAGGTGTAGGTGAAAAAGCCATAGAAAGGCTGCTCTCCGTCCTGTTTGTCCAGCCATTCCAGCGCCTTACCGTGAATCAGGTCTGCCGAATATTGAGTGCGTTTCTTGTAATCATCGCCAAACATCGGGTAGTTGATATTATCTTCCAGCAGAATACGTATAACGCCTGTATCGCCTGCCTGTGTGCTGTACCTGTTCAGAAAGTTAGGGTAGTATAAATGAGCCTGAAACTGGCATATATAACCATAGAATTCATCGATACCCCGCTTATCCGGTGTGGAACAAGAGCCTTCATAACCACCTGCCCACTTGCCGAAGACTCCCGTTGTATAACCGTTCTTTTTCATAATCTCAGGAAGAATGATATGATTTTCATCGTATGGTTCCTGACCGACAACAGTAAATTCGTCATTAATCCCGTATTTCACGGTTGGAACTCCCTGCCAATACTCTTTATTTCCGCGCACATGGGTGTGTCCTGTATGTTGCCCCGTCATCAGCGAAGCACGGGAAGGGGCGCTCACCGGACTACCGGCATAGGCTTGAGTAAACAGCATGCCTTCGGCTGCCATACGGTCTATGTTAGGCGTTTCAATGTATTTCTGTCCGTAACATCCTAAATCCCCGTATCCCATGTCGTCGCAGAGGATAAAGATAATATTAGGTTTGGAATTCTTGTTTGCCGCATTGGCACACAAAGCAACAGTAGCCAGCAGGCCTGTTCCTAAAGCTATAACTGTTTGTTTCATACTAAATTGTATATTCAAATTAAATATCTATGTATTCCGGGCGAATGATTATTCGCCCCTACAAGCGTTGTCTCAATCCGTGTAAGGGCGAAAAATCTTTCGCCCGCCAACACAGCGTAGCCACTTGTAGCCCGTAGCTTGTAGCTCGTCACTTACTCACTTGTTCTTCTCCCCGAAGTCTTCCTGTTGCTGCTCCACTTCCTTCAGCCTCTGAGCATTTTGCTCTTTCAGAAGCTGTTCCTGTTCCAACTCCGCAGCCGATTTTGCAGACGTTCCGGCAGCTTGCAAAGAAGATGAACCGGTGATCAGCGCAGCATCTTTCCCCGAATAAACCAACGGATGGGCGGCAGAATAGCTTTCTAATTCTAATACAGCACTTACAGGCATCTGTGAGCCTTCGAATAACACACTTGCCGTTATTTTTATCTTACCCGGCCTCAAAGTGGACTGTATCAGCACCGGAGCCGTCCCCCACTTCACCGGAGCGGGATTTGCCAATATTCCGGCATCACCCAGAATACGTCCCTCGCCTTCTACATGAAACTTCACATAGTAGTTGTTCAAACGTTTGATATTCCCGTTCTTATCGGCTATGGCAGCTACTACAGTGACAAAATCGGAATCATCGGCTTTCAGGTTCACATTCTCATTATCCACCCAAAGCAGCACTTTTTCTGGACGACGGGCGGGATGCACTTCGTGCGTAGCAACTACTTTACCGTCTATCAAGCCTTCTGCCCGCAGGAATACTTCATCCTGCTTTTTCTTACGTGACATTGCTTTATCAGTCATGAAATCGTAGACATCGGGGAAAGTGATAACCGGCGAAGGCATGCCTTCTTTAACTACCGGTTTATTATAAGTATAAGTCTTTCCATCTTTCAGGAAGGTGAGGCGCACTTCATCGCAATTGGAAAAAACAGTCACATCCTTGCCGGAGAACGGTGTCATCTCGTGAGCAATATAAACCATCGGGCCAGTTTCAAAAAGACGTTCCTGCTTCTGGGGTGAGCGTTGTGCCTTGAACATATAATAAGAATACTTGGGCTGGCGGAACACATCCATCAGTCCGCCATAGAACGGATCGGGATGATAACCGCGCTGATGGTCGAACGAGTGCCACAGACAGCCGCCCACATGTTGGCGGGGAGTGCGGTAAAGGGCATCGTAACAGGTATATGTATAAGTGGGGTTGGCATAATGTTGCGCTTGGATAAGCATAGGCTGTTCTCCCCAGTTGCGGGCTACACGGCTGGGAGAGTTATGCGAACTCCAGTCATCCACATTATCACCCCATTCACGGGTAAAGTAGGTTATTTTAGGATTGGCATTCTTGTCGCCCCACGACTTGCCATCGTAAGAGGGATGTGTAAAGAGTATCGGGAAATGCTCATGTCCACGTGCACCGCTATCACAACCGGAATAACAGTAGGGATAAGGATATTCCTGGTCTACAATATCACGGGTGTTCTTGGCGAAGTCCTCCGGATACCAGGTTTCATTGAGGATAGGTTCCCACATCCACACACAAGCATGGTTGCGGTCGCGCCGCACAAGGTTGCGGATATCGCTATATACACGTTGCGCAAACTCGGGAGCATCATTCCAGAACTGCCAGCCGGGGGTATTGACAATGACAAACAGCCCAAGCTCGTCGCATGCATCCATGAATGCCGGGTCTTGCGGACAATGGGCATTGCGGATTACTTTCATTCCGGCATCACGCAGTTTCTTTGCATCACGCCAATGAATACTGTTAGCCACGGCATTACCTACCACCGCAAAGTCCTGATGACGGTTAGCGCCAATCAACGGGCTTTCATAAGGTTTGCCATTCAGCCAGAAACCGTCCTTGCCCTTAAACTCTACGCTACGGATGCCGATACGGCGGCGATAACCGTCCACCACATTACCTTCGCGGTCACGGATACGTACAATCAGATTATATAAGGTGGGAGTTTCCGGACTCCACAGTAATGGATTCTTGATCGTGATTTTATCTTGTGAAGTAACAGCCTTTCCCGGCCGTACTTGAACCTTATCATTCAAGAAAGCAACCTGTGTACCATCCGGTTGCTGCAACTCATATTCTACAACGCCCGTAAAGGCTTTACGGCTGTCATTGCGCACATGCGCTTTCAGTAACACTTCGGCTGAGGCATCCGACACCTTATCATAAGCCACAAACAAGCCACCGCCTGCTACTTCGTTCTCAAAGTTCGGGTCGGTGATAAAGACCGGATTATGTGCTATCAGCCAGCAATCACGATAAATGCCGCCGAAATAAGTAAAGTCAAGCACATCCTGCGCCTTTCCGGGGGGATAGGTCTTATCATCGCTGTTATCCGTCCACACGGCTATCACATTATCCTCTCCCCAGTTCAGTGCATCAGATACATCGACCACTACAGGCAGATAACCGCCAAAATGTTCGGTCAGTAACTTCCCGTTGACGAATACCTTACTCTTTCCCATGATGGCTTCGAAGTGCAGGAACAGTTTCTTCCCTTTCAAAGCATCCGCAGGGGTGAAGTGCTTGCGATACCAGACTTCTCCCTGATAATTGATGCAACCACTGGCTTCTGTCGGCAAATATTCAATGCCATTGGGCAGAGAGACTACCGTCCATTCCGCATCATTAAAGTTCGCAGCTTCAGCACCCGCAACGGCTCCTTTATAAAAGCGCCAGGCAGGATTCATGGAAAACACTTCACGCCCGGAATTGGGCAGTTGGAAGAAACCGGCAGTAGAAAACTCGGGTTGATGAGATGCCTGCACAACACAGCAGGGGATTAGCAATAAGGAGATTAGGATAAAATGAATCACTCTCTTCATAAGGATAGTATTATTTTTAGGTATACATAACTCGATGCAATGACAACAGCCCTCGACATCCGATGCAAAAATAGGGCAAAACAGAAAAACACAATTACAATAATCGCTATTTTTAATCCAATTTTATCTAATTGTCATTTAGAAATAAAATAAATGCTACCCAAACAGTTATATCAGACAGATCACATTCCGCCTGATATAACTCTAACTACAAATCATTCTGCTTTTACAATTCGGACACCAAAGATTCTTCCTATCATCTACCTTATTTGGCAAATTTAAACAATTATATTGAATACTTGTAATATTCTTGTTGGAATCTTCCGTTAAGTTAGCATTAGCATCATAAGAATACTCTTTCGTAAGCTTAGCGCCATCTTTGAATTCAAAACCGTTATTGTATGCAGTAGCAGTGACAGCATCGTTTACAGTCTTCAGCTGATTACCGGTCAGAGTCATAGTAAGATTATCAACAAAGCCATAAGTACTTGCACCGGTTTGTCCGTATCTCTTCAAGCCCAAGATATTACCATTCTTATCATAATTCGTAACTTGTTCCGTAAAACGATTCACATTCGTACCAATCGCAGAACCTTCACCATAAGCGGCAGTCAGCAAACGGTTCAAACCGTCATAACTGAACTTATAACCACGAAGCGTACTCTCATTACCCGATTTCCAAGTCATACTACTGACATTACCGTCATAACAAGGAGTTCCGTTACCCGTATGGTAGTATAAGTTCTGGGTAAATTTACTGCCGCTGATACCAGTCAGCCAGTTACGAATATTATAAGCGTACGAGGTGGAATATACATTAGCATTATAGCTCCGCTTCTGAAGACGTCCATAGCCGTCATAACCATTACTGTACAGAACGGACTGTGTACCACCATTCAAACCACAACGTACTTCCGTCAAGCGTTCCGCATCATCATAACTGTAAACATATTCCCTGTCAGAGGTAGAACCGCCATTACTGCCATAATGGTAATAATGATGACGTAACGGTTTGCCTGTGAAACTATAAGCATAATATTCCTTATCATAGCCACCACGAACATTCGAAGAATGATGTTGTACTAAGCGACCCTTCTGATCATAATACATTGCCGAAGCCGTATATTTTCCGGAACCATCCAGAAGATATGAACGGGTACCCGTCTGCAAACCATCAGCATAATCCGAACGGGTACCATAACCTGACTTTGCCAGATAAGCCAGGGAGGTACTTTCTGTTGAGCCCAGTGACGCAAGAAACTTGTAATCATCGTAATAATTCACAAGAATCAACTGCAAGTCAGTACCCCAAGACACGGTAATGTTTGTATAGCCTATTCCTAAATTATCCGTTCCCGAATCTCTTTCTTCAACACATATATTTTTCAACCTTTCTCGCAGCGTAGCAACAGGCGTCGCATCCGTATGCTCAAAAGAATAAAGCAGGCGACCCAATCCATCATATTTGTGTACAGTCCAGCGCTTTTTACCTTTTTGAACGCCATTTTGTTCAAGCACTAAACGGTCGGCACGATCATAAACCAGAAAGACAGGTTCACAGCCCGGAAGTTTTTTCTCAATGCAGCGGTCACGGTCGTCATACTTATAGCTATAGGCATAGCCCCCCAAAGACGTCGCATCAATCCTTCCGTCCAGTTGCGGTGGAAGGACATAACATAAAAGCCCGTAATCATTATAAACATAATAGGTATCATGCGAAACTCCCTTGTTGCGCTGACGCACTAAAACAGTATGTTGCTGTTTATCCGTAAAGGTCAGCGTACTGTCATTATCCTCACCTACTGAAAGGCTAACCCGGAGTTCTCCGGCAGCATAAACGGAAGGCGAGCCTTGTGTTATACTATAATCGGAAGATATGGCGTAGTGCCGGGCTGATAAAAGCCCGTTCACACTCGCATCATTCACCAAATAGTCGCTACACTTCTTCTTACCCGCACTGTGCCAAGCCGCACCTGCTCCCGTTTCAGAAAGTACTCGTTCCAAAGGAGAGGCTTCATATCCAATTTCCTTGTAAGGAGAAGCGTCTCCGGTGAACTTGGCCGCCTGTTCGGAAAGGCCTGACACATAGCTTCCAGTACTACCTGTTGATTGAACCGGAATAAATTCCCGCCATTTCCGGCCATAACCGTCATATTGTATACCGGAAACCAAATCCTGCCCATTAGGCGCAAATTGCTTCAGGACTAATTGTTCTTCACGTCCCAAATCATCAAAGTACTGAATCTGTTCCATACATTTAGAAGCATTTCCGGCTTCCCGATAAGTGCGTGTTTGCACATAATTATTGCTTAAAGACTGTGCAGATACCTGTATCGGAAGTAGTCCCAAAAGCATTGTTATTAAAGATTGTATAAATCGTTTCATATTTTTCCATATTTAATCTAACGGCGCATCTAATACATAGGGATATTGATAAGTAACGCCATTGGTCGCTTTATTTATCACAGTCCGGCAGCATTTGTCACCTTGGTTATACACTATATAAATTCGCGATTGCCCTTTGGGAAATCTCACAGTAACGAAGTCTGTACCATTGCCATACCGAACAAATTTATTGTTATTGTTATAATCGTTTATATAAAAAGTAATCCCCTTGTATGTATTCGTCTGATATTCTAATAAGAAGGTGATGTCTGTTTCACAAGGACAATCAATGTATGCCTCAATAAAGCGTTCGTTACCTTCTTTAAAGGTATGAATGTTCTGAAAACTAACAGCCATATTAGGTACTATTTCAAAAGATACTACGCTTGTGGCACTTGCCCCTGTCACCCTATCATGTATTGTACAAGTCAGTTGATACGTTCCAAGAACAGTGAATTCATAGGTGAAATTAGAATTTTCTGCTCTATAGTTCAAACCTTTATCGTTTGCCAATACCCAACTGTAAGAATAATCTCCACTTCCTCCACTACCCCATGCAGCTATTGAAACTCTACCAAGGGGATAAGTTTGCCCAGCTCCTATCCTCAATTCCAGAGGTTGGTAAGATGGAGGAGGCTCAACAGGGGCACTCACTGAATCGCATTTATAATGATAGCCATATTCTTTTTCCTTATTATTTCCATAATCCAATTCAGCTGCTAACTCCCCGAATTTATTATAATGAAAACTCTTACGGTTCCCATTCGGAGCAACTACAGAACTGACTCCCTCAAGTGGACGATAAGTATAAGACGTCACCAATCCAATGCCTCGAAGAGTAGAGCGCAAAGAGGCACATGTACCTGCTAACATCGTGCTATCCGAATAACTTTTTATCTGTCCAAACCTCTCCGGGAAAGACTCATACCCCGCACCTTCAAGCTTAGCTACCGGATATAAAGAGCCATAGCCATAAATATAGGAGATACGTTGCGAACCATCCTTTACCGCTTCCAATAAATTACCATAATCATCGTACCTAATAAACTGTATGCGCGTTTCCCTCTCTTTATCACCTTTACCCGTCTCTATACGATCTACTACAGGAATGTCCGATGACAGGCGATATGGATTATATACATCATATTTTGCATTCCCCATAGTAGCAACACGATGTATTACCGGCCGCACTATATTACGGTTTACCATCGTTTTTGAAACTTCATCAGTGAAATCTGTAGGATAAAAAACACTTTCAACTTGCGTTTTTCCCCCGTTCAATGTATTCTTTACCATGGTAGGTAATAAGTAATCATTATACTCATATTCAGTTTTACGACCAAATGTTCGATCACCTTCATACTCTTTCACTTCCGAAGAAGTCAACAGTTTATATCCGGTAAAGAAGGACAAAGAACCGTCATACCGGTAAGGTTCCGGCACACCTTTGGCAATAGCCCGGCTATCAACAGGATTAGGAACTACTCTACCTATCTTTAAAGTACGTATTGTCTCCCAACTTGTTACAGCCGGGTCATAAAACAAATAACTTTTTTGCGGTTCGAGTTTCATATAAGTTATTTGCTTAAGATTTTCAATCTTTCTATAGGTATTCTTTTGCTCACTCAACAGATTTCCTTTACCATCATAAACAGCTTTACGTAGCAATTGCCCTACACTCCAGTCTTTATACGGACGATAAGCTCTTTTATGAAGCAAAGGGCAATATGGAGGCACAGCCTCACGAACGGAACGGATAGCATTCAGGTTACTATAATCATATTCATATACGGTTTTTCCACATTTTCCCTCCTCGTCCGCATATTCGGCCACATAGTCGTATACTATAGAAGCGGAAGATTCCAAAAAATCATTCACTACAGGCCGTGCATGCAGATCAACTTTATAGACTCTGTAAGTTTCAAACCAAGAAGGAGGTCCAATGCCAGCAGATTGTTTGTAACAAACCTGTTCGTAAGACGTCATGAAATCATAGAAAGTAAGCACACGCACAGGAAGCCCTTGCCCATATTCTCCTCTACCATATTTGAATATACGCCGTGATGCAACCGTACCATCTGATTGTAGATTCTTAATTTCCTTGATACGTAAGCTTCCATTAGAAACCGATTTCGTACGATGAGATTCCTCAAATCTATTACGTTCATATTGAAATTCTGTTCTTCCTCCCGTTGGGTAGGTGATACTCTTAAGCATAAATGTCAATCCGGGAGCCTCATCACCATCTTGATAAAAGTCTTTCCCGCCATAGCGAAAATACATAGTATCAATCGGAATGCCATTATCGTTGTAAAGCGCAAATTCAGTATACAATTCAGGAATATTCGTCTGATTATTCCCTGATAGTTGATAATATCCCCATGGATTTACGTGCGGAGTATCATAAGACACTCCACGCCGATCCCAGTACTGAAAACTATATTGCCTCTGCGAAAGCCCGTCTTTCGAAGTCTCAAGTACACCGTTCAAACAAGGTCGTTCACCAAACCTCTCCGTCAATAATTGAAAACGTTTCACCACATTTCCCAGATAATCCTTTATGACAATCCCGTTCAAGACTTTCTGACTTGTTTGGTACTCAGCTATCATAACATAAGTAAACTCTATACTCCCACCGGGAAAATTGATCCGACTCAGGTATTTGGAGGATATAGACTGTATCCAATAGCTCGTAGTGCGAGTATCATTACACATTAAGACCAAATCATTATCCTTTATACCATCGCTGTGGAAAACATTATAAGTACTTACTCTCATCTCAGTACCCATTGTAGAAGTCCCTGTAACATCACGCTGAACCAACTTCACCTTACGTCCGTTCGACTTTTCATAAGGATAATTAATGAATTCATCGGTCAATACATTTTCCTTCCCATTGCAATATGGTATTACAACATCCCTATTCAACACCGATTTCTTTTTAATATCCAGTGTAGCACTTTGCTCGTAATTACGAAGCGTATACTTATATGGACTGCTTGCCGTCAACCCCTCGTAAGAGAAAGTGATGGATTCCTTATTTGGCGTAAGAATATGCGCAGCTTTATATACCGATATAGCTTCTGTTTGTTGATTCTCCGTTTGAGTCTCCGTATGTTCTATGGGAATAAAATCATACCGTACACCATCCGTATCTGTAATATTAAAACTCTTCAAATCAGGAGAATTACCTATCCGAATCGGATCGTAAGGAACAGTTACAAATTCTTTTTGGAAATTATTATTAGCCGGTCTGTTCAGAAAAAAGCTACCACCCTTATGAGGCAGTAAGTAGAAATATTGATCAGGCTCAAGGTCATAACGTCCATACATGGCATCAACCAATGTATCCTGAACAAATGCACCGCTAAGATTCACTCCTTTATTCATGTATAGTCCCACATTTGGCGTTTCATCTGGCAATCCATTCACCGCATGTGCTATCTGTGGTTCCGCTACCAAGCTCCAACCGGCACCTACAAAACTACGCTCGTTAGGCTTAAAGCCTGAAGACTGATATACTAACTTTATAGGTAAAGTATACCCACTATTAAGTTTTATTTCATAAATAGGAATTTCAGTTTTCACCAACCCTGTATTATAAGACACAGGATAATTAATCATACCAATCAATCTATTCACTTCTGGAGTCTGAGGAATCACCTGCGGAAAAGCAGGAGAAAGTACTGTATTCTGAGCAGTAATTGTCGCCCCGGAAATAAACCAGATAATCAATAAAAATAGCATAGATATCTTTTTCATAATGTATCACTTTTAATTATTATCATCTCCGGGGATTTCCCGGAGATAAACCTGCTGTTAAAATCACTCTTTCTTCTCATTGCCGCCAACCCTTCCTAATATTGCCGAGGCTACCGCAATAATCACTTTCAAAATCTTGTTCCAAACTGACTTTTTCATAACTTACTCTCCTTTAATCTTTCAAAATTAGTTAATAGTTAGTAATCGCACTTACAAAGCATACATACATGTTTGTGCTTTTAAATCATAATTTGTTTCTTTGCAAAGAAATGTGTTGTCTGACGGTGCGAATATACTAACTATTTTAATTAAAACAAACTTTTCAGAAATAACAGTTAGTACTTTCACCCCATTTACTAACTACGAAAATATACCTATTTAATAAATTTAAGTATGGAAGGCTGGGAACGAGTAAAACTAATCATGGAACAGGAAGGATATAACAAGAATTCCTTCAGCGCCACCATCGGATTAAGTAACAACGTAACTATCACCCGTTTAATAAATGAAGGAAGAAAGCCATCAAGGATGACTTGCGAGAAAATAGCTCAACGTTTCCCGCAATACAACCCTAATTGGATACTTACAGGTGAAGGAGAAATGTATCAAGAAAAAGAGGAAGAAACAGTTAGCATTCCTATATACAAGCAAGAAGAAACACAGAAAGTGAGTACTAACTCTCAAATCATTTCCAACGTACATCCCATAGAAAACATAGGTTTTATGAATGTACCATTAGTTCACCTGCGCCCCCAATGCGGATACCTCAACGGATACGGAGACCAGGAATATATAGACACTTTGCCAACGCTACCCGTTATAGTGGACCGTACCTACCATGGCAACTACCGCCTGTTTGAAGCAGAAGGAGACAGCATGGATGACGGTTCCAGAAGCTCTATCTGCGATGGAGACATTGTACTGGGTCGGGAAGTCAAGCGAGACCTATGGCAATACAAGCTCCACATCAACGACTGGTATTTTATCATTATACACCGTACAGAGGGAATCTCCATCAAAAAAATCATCTCACATGATGTAGAGCATGGTATTATCACCTGCCACTCATTGAATGACATGTTCAGAGATTACCAACTACATTTAGATGAAATAGCAGAACTCTACAACCTTATAAAAATTGTAGATAGAAACGCAAGACTGTAAAACTGGAGAAAAACCAACTTCCTGTCAGCAAGGCATTAACTCTATGCAGAAATTTCCAACAGATGTGATAAGCAAAAACTTTTCATCAAATAAAGCGGCATCTCATGCAGCTTTTTCCTCCCTGACTTCGCTAAATCAAATATGAAATGCAAAGTCTTCCATCCTTTAAACTCACCATACCCCAACCGTATCTGAACCGTACTTGCTCCGTACCTTCTTCGGGCAAAAGTACCTCTATACGGAGAAACTACGGAGCAAGTACGGCTCGGGTACGGTACAAGTACAGTCCGAATACAAAACTAACAAGGTTTTTGCCCCTCAATTCCCCACGAATAAAGCCTTTCGGCACCATGTTCATTATCAACGAAATAAACAATGAACAGGGTGTTGAAAACTTCTCTGAAAGTTTTTAGTTAAAACTTGTGGGGGATTGTGGGGAAATGTGTACTTTTACCGTCGCTTATTATAATAAGGTAGCAATGATACGTTTTTTGGGCAATATAGAAGCGAAGACCGACGCAAAGGGACGTGTATTTATCCCCGCCGGCTTTCGGAGGCAACTGCAATCCGCTTCCGAAGAAAGGCTCGTGCTGCGCAAAGACGTATTCCAAGATTGCCTGGTACTCTATCCAGAAAGCGTTTGGTTCAAGACGCAAAACCAATTAAGGAGGCGATTGAACAAATGGAACGCAAAACACCAAGACATTTTCCGGCAATTTGTGAGCGATGCGGAAATCATGATTCCCGACGGGAACGGACGCATCCTTCTGCCCAAACGTTACCTGCAAATGGCCGGCATACAGAGCGATGTACGTTTTATTGGTATGGATAATACAATAGAGATCTGGGCAAAAGAGAAAACCGAACAGCCATTCGTCAGTCCGGAAGAGTTCAGCGAAGCATTGCAGGACATTCTGGGAGATGAGGATGATTGGGAGGAAGAGGAAGAGAATGATTAACGTTTAGTGATGAGTGATTAGTGATGAATGAAGAATTGACATATCATGTACCGGTGCTGTTGATGCCGAGTGTGGACGGAATGAATATCCGCCCGGATGGGACGTATGTAGACGTCACTTTCGGCGGAGGAGGACATTCACGCGAAATACTGTCACGATTGGGAGACGGCGGACGGTTACTGGGATTTGACCAGGACGAAGATGCCGAACAGAATATCGTGGATAATCCGCATTTCATTTTTGTACGCAGCAATTTCCGCTACCTGCATAACTTCCTGCGCTACCATGATATAGAAGAAGTAGATGCGATACTTGCCGATCTGGGTGTGTCCTCACATCACTTCGATGATAGCGAGCGGGGATTCTCATTCCGCTTTGACGGAGCACTGGATATGCGTATGAACAAACGTGCAGGAGACACTGCGGCGGACATTATCAATACTTATGATGAAGAGCGCTTGGCAGATATCTTCTATTTGTACGGTGAACTGAAAAACAGCCGCAAATTGGCATCCGTACTCGTAAAGGCACGCGCCGGACAAAAAATAACAACTATCGGTGAGTTTCTGGAAATCATCAAGCCACTTTTCGGCCGGGAACGGGAGAAAAAAGAACTGGCAAAAGTCTTCCAGGCATTGCGTATCGAAGTAAATCAGGAAATGGAAGCGCTGAAAGAGATGTTGTATGCAGCAACCGAGGCGCTGAAACCAGGTGGAAGACTGGTAGTAATCACGTATCACTCGCTGGAAGACAGGATGGTGAAGAATATGATGAAAACCGGAAACGTGGAAGGCAAGATGGAAAAGGATTTCTTTGGAAATGTACAGACGCCTTTCCGACTGGTAAACAATAAGGTGATTGTACCGGACGAAGCGGAGATAGAACGAAATCCGAGATCAAGAAGTGCAAAACTGAGAATAGCGGAGAAGAAGTGATAAAGAGCAAGAGTGATAGAGTGATGAAGGAAATGGAAGAGAAACAGATTAATGAGAAAACAGAGAAAGCGGAAAAGGCGAAGAAAGCTAAAAATCGCACGTCTCTGAAGAACATCATCGGTGGTGATATTCTGGCAACGGATTTTTTCCGTCGTCAGACCAAATTGCTTGTGCTGATAATGGTGCTGATACTGTTTTACATACACAACCGTTATGCTTGTCAGCAACAAATGATAGAGATTGATAAACTGAAAAAAGAACTGATTGACATTAAATATGATGCCCTCACCCGTAGCTCGGAGTTGATGGAAAAAAGTCGCCAGTCACGCATTGAGGAATACATTGCAACCAAGGAGAGTGACTTACAGACCTCAACCAATCCACCGTATTTGATTAAGTAATCAGTAGAATCGTTAAACAGAAAACAGACTTGGCAGTAAATAAGAAAAATATCATGACCCGCTACTTCTTTGTAGTCCTCGTAATGGGGCTGCTGGGAATAGCTATTGTCGTAAAAGCCGCAATCATCATGTTTGCAGAGCGACAATACTGGCAGGATGTAGCCGACCGTTTCGTAAAAGAGAACGTGACGGTAAAGCCTAATCGTGGTAATATTCTTTCATCCGATGGCAAACTGATGGCAAGCTCCTTGCCGGAATATCGCATCTATATGGACTTTAAGGCAGGTGGTGTAACCAAAGATACCATGTTAGTGAACCACATGAACGAAATTTGCGAAGGACTGCATAAGATATTCCCCGATAAAAGTGCCGCTGAATTTAAATCACACTTGCAAAAAGGACGCAAGAAGGGCAGCCGTAATTATCTGATTTATCCGAGACGTATCTCGTATATCCAGTATAAAGAAGCTAAACGTCTGCCTGTATTCAATCTGAACAAGTACAAAGGTGGCTTCCACGAGCAGGTTTATAATCAACGTAAGAAGCCATTCGGATCATTGGCAGCCCGTACATTGGGCGATCTTTATGCCGATACTGCACAAGGTGCAAAAAATGGTATCGAGTTGTCATTCGACACCTTATTGAAAGGTCGCGACGGCATCACCCATCGCCAGAAGGTGATGAACAAGTACCTGAATATTGTAGATATAGCCCCTGTAGATGGTTGTGATATTATCTCAACCCTCGATGTAGGCATGCAAGATATCTGCGAGAAAGCATTGGTAGACAAGTTGAAGGAAATTAATGCCACTGTAGGTGTGGCAGTACTCATGGAAGTACAGACCGGCGAAGTGAAAGCCATCGTCAACATGATGAAAGCCAACGATGGAAACTATTACGAAATGCGTAATAACGCCATCAGTGACATGATGGAACCGGGCTCGACTTTCAAGACAGCTTCCATCATGGTGGCTCTTGAAGATGGAAAGATCACGCCGGAAACAGAAGTAGACACCGGAAATGGTATTATGATGATGTATGGCAGCAAAATGAGAGATCATAACTGGCATCGCGGAGGATACGGAAAAATCAATGTAACACGCATTCTGGAAGTCTCATCCAACGTAGGTGTCTCCTATCTCATTGATAAACATTACAAAGATAATCCGCAGAAGTATGTGGATGGTTTAAAGCGCATGAGCATCGACCAACCGCTACATCTACAAATTTCCGGCGAAGGAAAGCCTAACATCAAGGGTCCGAAGGAAAGATACTTCGCAAAAACAACCCTTCCCTGGATGAGTATCGGATACGAAACACAGGTTCCGCCACTCAATATCCTGACTTTCTATAATGCCATTGCCAACAATGGTGTAATGATACGCCCCAAATTCGTAAAGGCTGCGGTAAAAGACGGTGAAGTTATAGAAGAATATCCTACGGAAGTGATCAACCCGAAGATATGCTCTGATCGGACATTGACTCAGATACGTGATATTCTGGAAAAAGTGGTATCGCAAGGGTTAGCCAAACCGGCCGGAAGCAAACAATTTTCCGTTGCCGGCAAGACGGGTACAGCACAGGTATCACAAGGTACGGCAGGCTATAAAAACGGACGGGTGAATTATCTGGTAAGCTTTTGTGGCTATTTCCCGGCTGATGCTCCCAAGTATAGCTGCATCGTTTCGATACAGAAACCGGGACTTCCGGCATCGGGTGGTCTGATGGCAGGCAGTGTATTCGGAAAAATTGCAGAAAGAGTATATGCAAAGAATCTGCGGTTTGATATCCGCAGTGCAATAGATAGTACAAGCAATGTCATTCCTCCTGTAAAAGCCGGAGAAATGAATGAAGCCTTCCAGGTACTGAATAGTTTGAAAGTACCGGTGCAGAAACAGTTCACGTCCAAGAAAGGACAAGAGGCTTGGGGACATACACAAGCAGCTCCCAATGCAGTTGTTCTACAAGGTAAAGACGGGGCCAACCCGGATCTTGTCCCCAGTGTTATTGGAATGGGAGCGAAGGATGCTGTGTACCTATTGGAGAGTAAAGGTCTGAAAGTTAGACTAAACGGCATCGGAAAAGTGAGAAATCAATCGATACCGGGAGGCAACCGTGTGGTAAAAGGACAAACCATTCAATTGACAATGCACAATTGACAATTGCTGTGCGGTACGAAGTGAGGATGTGACCTTTTCTATAATGAGAGATAAGAAAATGAATAATAAACAACGAATTGTCAATTATCAATTGTCAATTGTCAATTGTAATTATGGTATTAAGTAAATTACTGAAAGCAATACAACCGATACAGATTATCGGAAGTACGGAGACGGAGATAACGGGGGTAAACATCGACTCCCGCCTGGTACAAGCCGGACATCTGTTTATGGCTATGCGCGGTACCCAAACTGACGGACATGTCTATATTCCCGCGGCCATAGAGAAAGGTGCTGTCGCCGTGCTCTGCGAAGATGTACCCGAAGCTAAACAGGAGGGCATCACCTACATTCAGGTGAAAGACAGCGAAGACGCTGTGGGCAAAGTAGCCACTACGTTCTACGACGATCCTACTTCCAAGATGGAGCTGGTAGGCGTAACCGGAACGAATGGGAAAACTACCATCGCCACCTTATTATATAATACATTCCGTTATTTCGGCTATAAGGTAGGACTGATTTCTACTGTTTGCAACTACATAGACGATCAACCCATACCCACTGAGCATACGACCCCCGACCCCATCACTCTGAACCAATTATTAGGACAGATGGCAGACTCCGGATGCAAGTATGTCTTCATGGAAGTGAGTTCGCACTCTATCGACCAGAAACGTATCAGCGGGCTTCGTTTTGCAGGCGGTATTTTCACCAACCTGACGCGCGACCATCTGGACTATCACAAGACAGTGGAGAATTACCTCAAAGCCAAGAAGAAATTTTTCGACGATATGCCGAAGAACGCCTTCAGTCTGACCAACCTGGATGATAAGAACGGGCTTGTAATGACGCAAAACACGCGTTCGAAAGTATACACCTACTCATTGCGCAGCCTCAGCGATTTCAAAGGCAAGATATTGGAGTCTCATTTCGAAGGTATGTTACTCGACTTCAATAACCACGAACTGGCCGTGCATTTCATCGGCCGTTTTAATGCTTCAAACCTGTTGGCGGTATTTGGCGCGGCTGTACTGCTCGGCAAAAAAGAGGAAGATGTATTGGTTGCCCTCAGCACGTTGCAGCCGGTAGCCGGACGCTTCGATGCGGTACGTTCTCCCAAAGGCATCACCGCCATTGTGGATTATGCACACACTCCGGACGCCCTCATCAACGTATTGAACGCCATTCACGGAGTACTTGAAGGTAAAGGTAAAGTGATCACCGTAGTAGGTGCAGGCGGTAATCGCGATAAAGGCAAACGCCCCATCATGGCCAAGGAAGCAGCCAAAGCCAGCGATCGCGTCATCATCACTTCTGACAATCCACGCTTTGAAGAACCCCAGGATATCATCAACGATATGCTTGCCGGATTAGACAAGGAGGACATGCAGAAAACCATCAGCATAGCCGACCGTCGCGAGGCCATCAAGACCGCTTGCCTACTGGCACAGCCGGGTGATGTAATTCTCGTAGCCGGAAAAGGCCATGAAAACTATCAGGAGATTAAGGGAGTGAAACATCATTTCGATGATAAAGAAGAGCTAAATAGAATTATGAATTAAGAATTATGAATTATGAATTACCATGCGGCACGCACATTGCGCAGCCTCATTCATAATTCATAATTCATAATTCATAATTAGAACAAACATGTTGTATTATTTATTTCAATGGTTAGACAAGTATGACATTCCCGGCGCGGGTATGTTTGGATATACATCATTCCGGGCTTTGATGGCAATCATCCTTGCATTGCTCATTTCAAGCATCTGGGGAGATCGTTTTATCAACCTGCTGAAACGGAAACAGATTACGGAAACACAACGTGATGCCAGCATCGATCCGTTCGGGGTGAACAAGGCAGGTGTACCGAGCATGGGGGGAGTCATTATCATTGTAGCAATTCTCATTCCGTGTCTGCTACTGGGTAAGTTGAGTAATATCTATATGATATTGATGCTGATTACCACGGTATGGCTGGGGTCATTAGGATTTGCCGATGATTATATCAAGATTTTCAAGAAAGACAAGGAAGGCCTGCACGGAAAGTTCAAGATTATCGGACAGGTAGGATTGGGATTAATCGTAGGACTTACTTTATACCTGAGCCCCCAAGCTGTTATCCGCGAAAACATTGAAGTGCAGAAACCCGGGCAGGAAGTGGAGGTTATTCATGCGGGACAAGACATTAAGTCGACGCAGACTACCATCCCCTTCTTCAAAAGCAATAACCTGGATTATGCTGATTTCGTAAGTTTCATGGGCGAGCATGCGCAAACGGCAGGTTGGATACTGTTTGTGATTATCACTATATTCGTAGTGACAGCCGTCAGCAATGGCGCCAATCTGAATGATGGAATGGACGGTATGGCGGCAGGAAACTCGGCAATTATAGGTTTGGCACTGGGAATTTTAGCTTATGTATCCAGCCACATCGAATATGCCGGTTATCTGAATATCATGTATATTCCCGGATCGGAGGAACTGGTAATCTTCATCTGCGCCTTCATTGGTGCCTTGATTGGTTTCCTGTGGTACAATGCGTATCCGGCGCAGGTATTCATGGGTGATACGGGTAGTTTAACCATTGGCGGTATCATCGCCGTATTTGCCATCATCATACACAAAGAGTTGCTGATACCCATCCTTTGCGGTGTATTCCTGCTGGAAAACCTATCCGTCATTTTACAACGGTTCTATTACAAAGCCGGAAAACGGAAAGGAGTAAAACAAAGGCTGTTCAAACGAACACCTATTCACGACCACTTCCGTACCTCCATGAGCCTGATAGAACCGGGCTGTACGGTGAAGTTTACAACGCCGACCAAACTGTTCCATGAGTCAAAAATTACGGTCCGTTTCTGGATTGTGACAATTGTACTGGCCGCAATAACGATTATTACATTAAAGATAAGATAACAAATGAATGAAGAATTAGGAATGAAGAATGAAGAATCAGGCTGCGCACTATTGCGCCGCATAGCAATTCTTCATTCTTAATTCTTCATTCTTAATTAAAAACAGCATGAGTAGAATTGTAGTATTAGGAGCCGGAGAGAGTGGTGCAGGTGCTGCCGTACTCGCCAAAGTGAAGGGATTCGACACATTCGTATCCGACATGTCCGCCATTAAAGACAAATATAAAGAAGTGCTGGACAGGTACGACATCTCCTGGGAAGAAGGACAACACACAGAAGAGTTGATTTTAAGCGCCGATGAAGTGGTGAAAAGTCCCGGTATCCCCAACGATGCTCCGATGATATTGAAACTGAAAGCGCAAGGAACGCCTGTCATCTCTGAGATAGAGTTTGCAGGACGCTATACCAATGCAAAAATGATATGTATTACCGGTTCAAACGGTAAGACCACTACTACCTCACTCATTTATCACATTTTCAAGAGTGCAGGTCTGAATGTAGGATTGGCAGGCAACATTGGCAAGAGCCTAGCTTTGCAGGTGGCCACGGATCAACATGATTACTACGTGATTGAACTCAGTTCTTTCCAGTTGGATAACATGTATAAGTTCCGCGCTAATATTGCCGTGCTGATGAATATTACGCCCGACCACCTGGACCGCTACAATCACTGCATGCAGAACTATGTGGATGCAAAGTTCCGTATCACGCAGAACCAGACACCGGAAGATGCTTTCATTTTCTGGAATGACGACCCCATCATCAAACGCGAATTGGACAAACACGGGTTATGCGCCCACCTTTATCCATTCTCCGCAGTGAAAGAAGATGGAGCCATAGCCTACGTAGAAGACGGTGAAGTGGAAATCAACGAACCCATCGCCTTCAACATGGAACAGGAAAAATTGGCTTTACAAGGCACACATAACTTATACAATTCTCTCGCCGCAGGCATCTCCGCCAACCTCGCCGGAATAGAGAAAGAATATATTCGCCGGGCTTTGTCCGACTTCAAAGGCGTAGAACACCGCCTTGAAAAGGTAGCCACAGTGCGCGGTGTAGAGTTTATCAACGACTCTAAAGCTACCAACGTAAATTCCTGCTGGTATGCTTTGCAGAGCATGAAAACGAAAACGGTCCTGATACTGGGCGGAAAAGATAAAGGCAACGACTATACAGAGATTGAAGACCTGGTGCGCGAGAAATGCTCCGCCCTGGTTTACCTGGGATTGCATAACGAAAAGTTGCACGATTTCTTCGACCGCATGGGATTGCCCGTTGCCGATGTACAGACCGGTATGAAAGATGCCGTAGACGCCGCTTTCCGTTTAGCGAAAAAAGGCGAAACGGTATTGCTGAGTCCTTGTTGTGCGAGCTTTGACCTCTTCAACAGTTATGAAGACCGGGGCGACCAGTTCAAGGAATACGTAAGAGCATTATGACCGTACCCGGGATAAAAAGACGGTCGCACATCGTGAGAAAAGCAAGCGTACATGAGCGCTTTCATTCCTTAATTATTAACTATTAATTTGCGAAGCATTGGACTTACTCAGAAGCATATTCAAAGGTGACAAGGTAATCTGGATCATATTCCTTTTCCTTTGCCTCATTTCTATCGTAGAGGTGTTCAGCGCCGCGTCTACACTGACGTACAAGAGCGGCGACCACTGGGGGCCTATTACACAGCACAGCATCATCCTGATGGTGGGCGCTGTAGTAGTGGTGTTTATGCACAATATTCCCTATAAGTGGTTTCAGGTATTCCCTGTGTTCCTGCTTCCCTTGTCCGTAGTATTACTGGGTCTCGTTATGATGATGGAACGCATCAACGGCGCTGCACGCTGGATGACCTTCATGGGTATCCAGTTCCAGCCTTCGGAAGTGGCAAAAATGGCCGTGATCATCGTCACTGCCTTTATCCTCTCCAAGGGACAGGATGAAGACGGGGCCAGCCCGAAAGCCTTTAAGCGTATCATGATTATCACAGGAGTTGTCTGCCTGCTGATTGCACCGGAGAACCTTTCGACAGCAGCTTTACTTTTCGGAGTGGTTTTTCTGATGATGTTCATCGGACGGGTGGCAATGAAAAAACTGTTGATACTGTTCGGTGGCTTGGCAGGAGTGGCAATCGTAGGCGTAGCATTTCTGGTACTGACCAAGAATAGCGATTTACCGTTCCTGCACCGTTTTGACACATGGCGTGCCCGTATAGAGAAATTCACAGATGACACAGAAGTGCCTGCCGCCAAATTCGATATTGACAAAGATGCCCAGATAGCCCACGCCCGTATCGCCGTAGCCACAAGCAACGTTGTAGGTAGAGGACCGGGCAACTCAGTACAGCGCGACTTCCTGAGCCAGGCATTCTCTGACTTTATCTTTGCCATCATTGTGGAAGAATTGGGATTGATAGGCGGGGCTTTCGTCGTATTCCTCTACGTCTGCCTACTGATACGAGTGGGGCGTATAGCGAAGAAGTGCGACCGCACGTTTCCGGCCTTCCTTATCATAGGAATTGCGCTGCTGCTTGTATCGCAAGCCGTATTCAACATGATGGTAGCAGTAGGATTGGCACCGGTCACCGGGCAACCGCTGCCACTTATCAGTAAAGGTGGTACCTCCACACTTATCAACTGCGCCTACATCGGCATGATATTGAGTGTGAGTCGCTATACCGCCAAATTGGAAGAGATTAAAGAACATGACGCACAGATACCGATGCAAGTGAAAGCTGCTGTTGAAGAAGGATATAGCGAGATACAAACAGCGGCTGAACCAACAGCAAAGGTGCTGAATAGTGATGCAGAATTCGAGTAAGAGCATAGAAGAGTATGAATAAAGATATAAATAAGAGCCATAGTGGAGAAGCTCCCCGCATTATCATAAGCGGTGGAGGTACAGGGGGACATATATTTCCCGCAGTATCCATTGCCAATGCCATCAAGGAACTACGCCCCGATGCAGAAATCCTCTTTGTAGGCGCGGAAGGACGGATGGAAATGCAACGTGTACCCGATGCAGGATACAAAATCATCGGTTTACCCGTGGCAGGTTTCGACCGTAAACGTTTATGGAAAAACTTTGCAGTGATTATAAAGTTACTCCGTAGCCAGTTGAAGGCACGCCGCATACTGAAAGAGTTTCATCCTCAGGTAGCGGTAGGTGTAGGTGGTTATGCCAGTGGCCCTACGTTAAAAGTAGCAGGTATGATGGGAGTGCCTACTTTGATACAAGAACAGAACTCTTATGCAGGCGTAACAAATAAGCTGCTGGCACAAAAAGCCTGCAAGATTTGTGTAGCGTATGACGGAATGGAAAAGTTCTTTCCCGCGGATAAGATTATTATGACAGGGAATCCGGTTCGACAGAATCTGTTAGCCAATAAGCAGAGTCGCGAAGCTGCCGTGACTTCTTTCGGTTTCAATCCGGAGAAGAAAACAATATTGATACTGGGCGGCAGTCTTGGAGCGCGTACTATAAACCAGACGCTGATTGCCGCACTGGATACAATCAAAGCATACGGTGACATTCAGTTCATCTGGCAGACCGGAAAGATATACATTCAGCAAGTGCAAGATGCCATCACTACCACCACCGGAGAAGCGGTACGCAATCCACGCATTTCAGCTATCCCGAACCTCTATGTGACGGACTTCATCAAAGATATGGCAAGTGCGTATGCGGCTACCGATCTGGTCATTTCGCGTGCGGGAGCAGGATCTATCTCTGAGTTCTGCCTGCTGAATAAACCGGTTATTCTGGTACCTTCACCCAATGTGGCAGAAGACCACCAAACTAAAAATGCACTGGCCCTCGTAAATAAGGAAGCTGCCATTTACGTGAAGGATGCAGATGCAATGAAGAATCTGATTCCAGTAGCACTCGAAACGGTTGCCGATGTCGGGAAACTAAAAACGTTGAGCGAGAACATTGCCAAGTTGGCTCTGCCGGACTCAGCAACTATAATTGCAAAAGAAGTATTGAAACTGATAAGTAAACCATAATAATTCAATAAATGAACTGTAGCAACTCAATTCCCTTCCTCCCAGGAGGAGAATTGAGATAGTATTAAAATAGAAGAAGATGAATATAGAAAACATCAAATCCGTATATTTCGTCGGTGCCGGCGGCATCGGTATGAGTGCCCTGATACGTTATTTCTTATCAAAGGGCAAACTCGTAGCTGGTTACGACCGCACTCCGAGCGAACTGACCGAACACCTTATCGCAGAAGGCGCACAGATACATTATGAAGAAAATGTAAGCCTGATCCCCGAAGATTGCAAGGACAAGGAAGCAACTTTAGTCGTATATACCCCGGCCGTTCCGCAAGATCATGCCGAGTTAGTGTACTTCTGCAATAACGGTTTCGAAATACAGAAACGCGCTCAGGTTCTGGGAACAATCACCCACAGCAGTAAAGGTCTGTGCGTAGCCGGAACGCATGGTAAAACCACTACCAGCACAATGGCTGCACATTTACTTTATCAGTCACATGCAGGCTGCACCGCATTCCTCGGAGGCATCTCCAAGAATTATGGAACCAACCTGCTGCTGTCTCAGTCCAGTCCGTATACAGTGATCGAAGCAGATGAGTTCGACCGTTCTTTCCATTGGTTATCACCATACATGAGTGTCATTACAGCTACCGACCCCGACCATCTGGATATCTACGGTACGGAAGAAGCCTATCTGGAAAGTTTCCGTCATTATACAACCCTGATTCAACCGGGCGGCGCATTGATCATTCACAAAGACATTGCTTTGAAACCTGATGTGCAATCCGGGGTAAAAGTTTATACCTATGCTCGTACCCAAGGTGATTTCCATGCTGAGAATATCCGCATCGGAAACGGTGAGATATTTATCGACTTCGTGGCACCTGATACACGTATCAATGATATCCAATTAGGTGTTCCCGTGAGCATCAATATAGAGAATGGCGTGGCAGCCATGGCGCTCGCCCACCTCAACGGTGCCACGGACGAGGAAATCAAACGCGGCATGGCAAGTTTCCGCGGAGTAGACCGCCGTTTCGACTTCAAAATCAAGAATGATAAAGTGGTATTCCTGAGCGACTACGCCCATCATCCTGCCGAAATCGCACAAAGCGTAAAGTCTATCCGCGACCTATATCAGGACAAGAAAATTACGGCTATCTTCCAGCCGCACCTTTACACACGTACCCGTGACTTCTACAAGGAATTTGCCGACAGCTTGTCCCTGCTCGATGAAGTGATCCTCGTAGATATCTATCCGGCACGTGAACTACCGATTCCCGGTGTCACCAGTCAGCTGATATACGACAACCTGCGTCCGGGCATTGAAAAATGTATGTGCAGGAAAGAAGACATACTGAACCTGCTGTCTCAGAAAAAGACCGAGGTTCTGATTACTTTAGGTGCAGGAGACATAGACAACTACGTCCCCGAAATCACGAAACAACTTAAACTAAGAATGAGGAATGAAGAATGAAGAATTTGGCTGCGCATCATTCTTACACAGCGTAGCTAAATTCCTCATTCTTAATTCTTAATTCTTCATTAATATAAACATTATGCTAAAGCGAATTCTATTGTCTATCGTCCTGCTGCTCGTCATCGCCTATCTGGTGGTAGCTATCACGGCTTTCAATCGGAAGCCTGCCGGACAGGTGTGTCGTGACATGGAATTGGTTATCAAGGATACAGTTTATGCCGGCTTCATCACCAAGAAAGAAGTAACGGGTATGCTGGAGAAGAAAGGTATTTATCCCGTTGGCAAACCTATGGATCGCATTCGTAGCAAAACATTGGAGCGGGAACTCGCCAAACATCCGCTGATCGACGAAGTGGAGTGCTATAAGACTCCCAGTGGAATGCTCTGTGTGGAAGTCAGCCAGCGCATCCCTATCCTGCGAGTAATGAGCGCAAACGGTGAAAACTACTATCTGGACAACAAAGGCACCGTGATGCCACCCGACGCAAAGTGCGTTGCTCACCTTGCCATAGTGACCGGAAGAGTAGAAAAGTCGTTTGCCATGAGGGATTTATATAAGTTTGGTGTATTTTTGCAGAATAATAAGTTCTGGGACGCGCAAATCGAACAGATACATGTGCTTCCGGACAAGAATGTGGAATTAGTGCCCCGGGTGGGCGACCATATCATCTATCTCGGTAAGCTGAACGGCTTTGAGCGCAAGCTCGAACGGGTGAAAGCTTTCTACGAAAAAGGATTAAATAAGGTAGGATGGAACAAATATTCACGTATTAACGTTGAATTTAGTAACCAGATTATCTGTACAAAACGAGGAAATTAAATAAATTAGGAATATATCTATGGCAACAACAGAATTTATCGCCGCTATCGAGTTGAGTTCTTCCAAGATTTCCGGTATCGCCGGCAAGAAGAACAGCGACGGAAGCATACAAGTGCTGGCCTACGCGCGTGAAGATGCCTCTTCTTTTATACACAAAGGAGTCATCTACAACATAGACAAGACCGCACAGGCTCTGACTTCCATCATCAACAAGCTGGAGAGCCAGTTGAACAACTCCATTGCCAAAGTATATGTAGGCATCGGCGGACAGTCATTGCGCACGGTAAAGAATGCGGTAAGCCGTGTGCTGGAAGAGGAAGGGATTATCTCGCAAGAGTTGGTAGATGCAATCAGCGATGAAAACCTCGAAGTTCCCCTGATGGACATGAGTGTGCTGGATGTAGCCCCGCAAGAATATAAGATAGACAACAATCTTCAGGCTGATCCGGTGGGTGTGGCAGGCAAGCGTATCACAGGAAACTTCCTGAATATCGTAGCGCGCGCTTCCCTCAAGAAGAATCTGGAGCACAGTTTCGAACAGGCCAAAGTAGAAATTGCCGACTTGCTCATCGCCCCGATAGCCCTGGCCAATGCCGTGCTGACGGAAAGCGAAATGCGCTCGGGATGTGCCTTGGTAGACTTCGGGGCAGATACGACTACCGTATCAGTATATAAGAATAACATTCTCCGCTTCCTTAGCGTACTACCGCTGGGTGGAAACAATATCACCCGTGACATTACCGCCCTGCAAATGGAAGAGGCCGAAGCCGAGCAGCTGAAGCTGAAATACGGAGATATGCTTTACGAAGAAGAAGAGGCGGAAACACCGGCAGTCTGCACACTGGAGGACGGTCGTAGCATCGAGTTGAACGTACTGAACGACATCATCGACGCCCGTGCCGAAGAAATCCTTGCCAATGTATGGAACCAACTGCAACTTTCCGGATACGAAGACAAATTGCTGTCCGGCATCATCTTCACCGGCGGCCCCAACAGCGTTTACGATGACGCTTCTCCTAAGGTTGACCCTGCCCTGTTTTCTCTGGGCGTGCCCATTCTGGGTATCTGCTACGGCTGTCAGCTGATGGCGTACACACTGGGCGGCAAGGTTGGACATGCTGCCGAGCTGAGTGAATATGGCAAGGCTGAGGTTGCCTTCGATACCACAAGCAAGCTGCTAAAGGGCATCGGCGCAAATGAAATTTGCTGGA
>OHQM01000310.1_pt1 | contig 27140 bp, 25 predicted proteins | sample 1577941 | NCBI WGS metagenome assembly OHQM01 (sample SAMEA3879604, study PRJEB24766) | human gut metagenome | biome: human-associated habitat; feature: feces | place: USA | collected 1985/1987
ATTGCAGAGGCAATGCAACTTGCTGGTCAAAACTTTGTATTTGAAGATGAGGCATTGCAGGAACCAATCAAAGAACCGGAAAGGATACCAGAGGATACAATACCAAATATGGATGCTGTTCTAGAACAATACGAATTATATCCGGAGCAGGAAACCAATAATGATGATGGTATTAGATGGTGGAGCAAAGAGTATAAGCAGGCTCGGAAGTATTTATATGGCGACGATTCCACATCACAGGATTTTACAAAGGCTTTTCACTTGTTCCGACAGGAAGCGGAAAAAGGAAACGGATTTGCAATGCACGATTTGGGACGGATGTGTGCGGACGGTTTGGGATGTGAAATGAATTCAGAATTGTCACAGGAGTGGTATACAAAAGCATTGTTTGTATTCCATGCGGCGGAACAGATCGTTAAACCAAAGCAACGCACCTACCTTTGGTATCGAATAGGAAAGATGTATGCAGCAGGGCTTGGTACAGAACAGAATTATGAAACTGCGGCCGACTGGTTTTCACAGGCAGCTGCAGATGACCATAAGTATGCCCAGTATTCTCTTGCAGGGTTGTATTATCGTGGACAAGGCGTGGAGCAAAGCTATGAACAGGCGTTTCGTTTATACTATCGTTCTGCGGAACAAGACAATCCCTATGCAGGTTATGAAGTGGCAAAGATGTATCGGGATGGAATTGGAACAACGGTACAGCCAGAGCAGACAGAACGGTTCTTTCGTTCCGCTTTTTGCGGCTTTACCTCTTTGGAAAAGCAAAGTCATGATGATAAACTGCAATACCGTTTGGGACAAATGCTGTATACGGGAACTGGAACAGAAAGAGATGAGAAAGCAGCAGCAGAGTATTGGGAAAAGGCTGCAAGGCTCGGAAACGTCCATGCCCAGTATTCTTTGGCTAAGCTATGGATAGAAACAAATACCGGAGATATATCTAAAGCACTGCAATGGTTAACAAAAGCAGCGGATGGTGGTCATGCGATGGCACAGTACACGCTTGGAAAGTATTATCGGGACGGGACTCATGTGGATAAAAGCATGGATCAGGCGGTACGTCTGTTTTTATTATCCGCAGAACAAAACAATGCATATGCGGCGTATCAGCTTGGTAAGTTATATCTTGCCGGAGAAGGAATTCCAAAGGATGTGGAGATGGCGGTGAAATGGCTGAAGTGTTCTGCAGAACAAAGAAATGTCTATGCCCAGTATGCGTTAGGGAAACTTTATCTCTGTGGGGAAGATGTGACGCAGGACATTGAAAAGGCATTGGACTACTTGAAAGCATCCGCGAAACAGAATCATGAGTATGCATCTTATCAGCTTGGAAAATTGTATCTCAACGGAGAAGTGGTTCCCAAAGATGTGGAAGCTGCGGTACGGTACTTGGAAACATCTGCAGGGAACGGAAATCAATTTGCACAATATGCATTGGGGAAGTTGTACCTACAGGGAAAAGACGTTTCTCGCGACAAGGAAAAAGCGATGAACTATCTGGAGATATCTGCCGCACAGGGAAATCTGTATGCCAAATTTCTACTGGAACATTTGGACTCATTTCGAGATCCGTCTCCGTTCCTTGCAGCTACTCGGCTACTGCATCGTTTGGAAAGTTTGTTCCGTGAAGATTACCGCAAAACAACCAATGGCAATCCTTATTCGATTGACCGCAAACGCAGACGCAAGCTGGCTGAGAAAAAACAGGCACAGGGACATAAACGAGATGACCAAGAATCAACTCAACAAATTTATTGATAAGGAGGTTTGCATATGCCAGGATATATTTATTTTACAGAAGAACAAAAACAGAGAGCAAATGCCGTGGATCTGGAGGACTTTCTTGTTCGGCAGGGAGAGAAGCTGCTTCGCTCTGGCAGAGAAAAGAGGCTTGCCAGTGACCACAGTATCACCATACGTGGAAACCGCTGGTATGATCATGCAACAGAAAAAGGAGGTTTTGCAATCGATTTTGTACGGACGTATTATAATCAGAGTTTTCCGGATGCAGTCACGATGCTGCTTGGTGGAGAACAGGGACAGACCTATCGAGAGAGCAAACCGCAGGAATCGGAACCTGCAAAACCTTTCGTATTACCGGAAGCTCATACTGATATGCATCGTGTGTTTGCTTACCTGATTAAGACACGATGTTTGGAGCGTGAAATTGTGGCAGAATTTGCAAGAGCGAAGATGCTCTATGAGGATGCTAAATATCACAATGCAGTATTTGTGGGATACGATGCGGAGGGTATTCCCCGCCACGCACACAAACGCGGAACGTATGCAAATGTCGAGGCATTCAAAGGGAATGTGGATAGCTGCGATCCGCGGTATAGCTTTCACTGGATCGGACAAAGTGATACGGTGTATGCGTTTGAAGCACCTATTGATATGCTTTCATTTCTTTCTCTCTATCAACAGAACTGGAAGCAGCACAGCTATGTCGCACTTTGTGGTGTAGCGGAACACGCATTGATGCAAACGCTGACAGATGCACCACATGTGAGTAAAATTGCCTTGTGTCTGGATAACGATAAAGCTGGAGTACAGGCACGGGAACGCATACAAAAATATCTTGCAGAGCGAGGATACAGGAATGTATTCTCGCTTTTTTCAAATCTGAAAGATTGGAATGAAGATCTGCAAGCATTGAGTAAACCTCCGCCTGAAATAACAGAGGACCAACGACCGGTCATGCAGATGGGATGAAAGGAGGCTGTCATGCAGACACATCAAATTGTATTATTTGTGTGTATTGGGCTTGGCATGTTTGCTGTGATTGGTGGCTTGACATTGCTCTCCAATTACTATACGCTCAATGGCATTAAGTCACGGACGGTTGGAGACGGACAGCATGGAACTGCACGGTTTGCAACAGAAAAAGAAATCCGAGAAACGTATGCCCACATCCCCTATCAGCCTGAGAAGTGGAGAAAAGGAGAATCCCTTCCATCGGAACAGGGATTGGTAGTTGGATACAAAAAGAAAGGCGGAACTGTCACTGCGTTGGTGGACAGCGGAGATATCCATTGCCTAATGATTGGTGCAGCCGGTGTCGGTAAGACCGCAAATTTTCTGTACCCCAATATTGAGTATGCGTGTGCATCCGGCATGAGTTTTTTGACCACAGATACAAAAGGTGATTTGTTTCGAAATTATGCCGGAATTGCAAAGCATTATTACGGATATAAAATCTCTATTCTGGATTTGAGAAATCCTACCCGCTCGGATGGTAATAACATTCTTGAGTTGGTCAACAAGTATATGGATAAATATCTGAAAGATAATCGTAATCTTGTAGCGAAGGCAAAGGCGGAAAAATACGCAAAGATTACCGCCAAAACCATCATCTGTTCTGATAGTGCGTCTGCCAGTAGCTATGGTCAGAATGCATTTTTTTATGATGCAGCGGAAGGACTGCTGGCATCCGTGATTTTGCTGGTTGCGGAATACTGTGAGCCTGAGAAACGTCATATTATTTCGGTGTTTAAATTGATTCAGGATCTGCTGGCTCCCTCCCCTGTTAAGAATCGAAGTCTGTTCCAGCTTTTGATGGATAAGCTACCGCCAACGCATAAAGCCAAGTGGTTTGCTGGAGCTGCGCTCAACAGTGCGGAGCAGTCAATGGCGTCTGTGCTTTCCACTGCGATGTCCCGGTTGAATGCGTTTCTGGACAGTGAGATGGAGCAGATTCTTTGCTTTGACAGTTCCTTGGATACTGAAACATTCTGTAAAGAAAAATCCGCAATTTTTATTGTGCTTCCAGAGGAAGATAACACCAAATATTTTATGGTATCGTTGTTTTTGCAGCAACTATATCGTGAAATGCTAACGATTGCTGACGAGCATGGCGGGAAGCTGCCAAACCGTGTGATGATGTTTGCGGATGAGATTGGTACGATTCCTAAAATTGAGTCGATGGAGATGATGTTCTCCGCAGGTCGTTCCAGACGGATCAGCATGATTCCCATTATCCAGAGCTTTGCACAGATGGAAAAGAACTATGGAAAGGAAGGTTCCAGTATCATCATTGATAACTGCCAAGACATTCTGTTTGGTGGATTTGCACCGAACTCTGAAAGTGCGGAGATTTTATCCAAAGCACTTGGAAATCGAACCGTCCTGTCTGGCTCTATCTCCAGAGGGAAGAACGATCCAAGCCAGAGCCTGCAAATGATGAGCCGCCCCTTGATGTCACCAGATGAATTGAAAACACTTCCAAAAGGACATTTTATTCTTGCAAAAACTGGAAACTGCCCAATGCAGACACAGCTTCCTCTGTTTCTCAAATGGGGAATTCAGTTTGGTGATGCCTATGAAGTGCCGGAGCAGGCCGCTAGAACTGTGAAGTATGCGGATCGTTTTGAACTGGAACAAGAGATCGTGCGGCGTAGAGATGCAGAAGAAGATGATGAATGGGAGGAACCGCCAATGCCTGATGCAAACGAAACACGCAAGGGAGGGCAGCAACAGTCACAAATGCAGACAGCGAGAGAACACAATAGCACACCAAGACGTCCTCCGCTGAGAACCGATTAGGAGGTGATTTGCATATGGGGTATTTTTCTAATATCTACAAAGCGGAACTGCCCCATCGTGCTAAAACCGTGTATATGTATTTAAAAGACCGAAGCAATGCACAAGGACAATGTTATCCGGCGATTAGTACTATCGCAAAGGAACTACACTTGTCCCGGCGCACGGTGGAACGCGCAATTCAAGACTTGATTACAGCAGAACTTTTGAAAAAAGAGCAGCGATGGAGAGAAAATGGAGGGAAAAGCAGTCTGCTTTATACCATAACAGACAACAGTTAAAAATAGTAAAGCCGCCAAGGGGAATCTTTGTCATCATGGTGACATATGGTATATGTCACCATGACATATGAAAGAAGATAACACTTTAAGTACTATATAAACAGAGAAAGAGATTAATATAGACCATAATTAGAATTAAATTTTTTCATTGTTTAACATCTCCTGTACAGCAACCTTGATAATACTTTTATCTCTGTCATTAAGCATTTGTATCATGCGAATTAATTGCTCTGTTTCAGTATCTATAGATTGCATTTCTGGATAAATTAGAGCATCTGCTGAAATTGCAAGGGTACGGGCAAGTTTTATAAAGTTTTCTAGACTGGGATTTTTCCCTTCATTTTCTAATGCCATAATATATCGAGTAGTAACTCCTATTCTTTCTGCAAGTGTTTCTTGAGTAATTTCAGCAGAAAGTCGACTCGATTTATAAATTGCTCCCAAATAAGAAAGATTTAAATTTTCCACTAATAGTTCACCTCCAACACCATTGTATAGTTCTGGTATTCAAGATTGAACGATATATTAGTTCACTAAAAACACGAACATATAAAAATAATGCACAAATTATAAGTGGTGGGTACCTTCCCGAACGAGAATTCTGCCCTGATGTTGGTCTATGCTAGACTGCGCTATGTTGCCAGTACCTAGTGAGACAACAAGAAATACATGAATATGAAGCATCTGGAGACAGCTTAGGAAGATGTCTCTATTGCCGACTGAGCTCATTCATACAGGGCTCTGAAAACTAATTTGCGCATAACTCTTGATAGTACCTGACAGTACAAAAAAATACCGTTAACTTTTCACCAGTTAATTGCCTCAGATTATATGGGCAACACAAAACATCCCCTGTTGTAGAATAATGAAAACTGAACTGCCCTAGATTGTACGGACAGCACAAAAAAGCCCCGTGGTAGGATAATATGAAGTTTTAAGCGGAGTGGCGCAGCGTGAGCGGTGCCACTCCTGCTTTATACTGGATACGCTCATGGTTATAGAAATGTATGTATCGGTCTATCATGTCTCTGGCTTCAGCAAAGGTAGCAATCTTCTGACGGTAGATGCACTCCGTTTTCAGAATCCCAAAGAAATTTTCAGCCATGGCATTGTCCGTTTTTACTGGACTGGTTCAGTCTCGCAGATCCGACATATGGGGGTATTTTACATGGGCAGCGAATTACAGACAATGAACGGACAGAATAAACTGGCACTTTGAGCAGAGCGTGTATCAGCTTGCCGGAGCAGTGACTAGAGTGTAAGAGACTGGTGAAAGGCAAATGGCATCTGTGAACAGACCTTCTACAGATGGCGGAGGAAACTGTATGGAATTGCCAAAGCGTAGCAGAATGGCTCTTGCTTTGCAGAGGTGACGCCTGTCTGCAGAGATGCTGGAAGCATAGCTATTACAGTCCGGATTGCAGGAACAGAAGCGGAGATTCACAGCGGTGTATATGCGGAGACTGTTGGCATGGCGCTTCGCCTTCTGAAATCATGCTGAGCGATTTTACCGAAGCTGACAAGGTCTATATTGCCTGCGGCTACACAGATCTGCGCCGTGGAATAGATGGTCTGACCTCCATGGTACAGGAAGCCTTTCAACTGGAACCCTTTACCAACGCCCTCTTCCTCTTCTACGGCAAACGCAGAGATCGTATGAAGGCACTGTACTGGGAGGGAGATGGATTTCTCCTGCTTTACAAACGCCTGGCATTCGGAAGCTTCCGATGGCCGCGCTCTGAATCCGAAGCTAGAGAGCTGATGCCTCAGCAATACCGATGGCTCATGGAGGGTCTCAGTATTGAACAGCCAAAGGCTCACAAATCGGTAAACGGATTGGAAATGATCTGACCTTTTCTGATATAAATCTATATTTATGTGATATTTTAGAGTATAATAAAAATAAAAAACATTAGATACGCAACGTGTAAAAAGTTTAGGGCAACACCGCATAATATTATCTGCGGCACTTTGCGAAAATTTCGCGCCATAAATTCGTTGTGAATCCTTGAAATCCATCAAGGATTCCAGCGGATTCACACCTTTTTCTGACGAGAAATTTTTCCACAAATTGCTCTTGCTGAATTATACGGTATTGCCTTAGTACAAAGAAATAGGGATGAGCAAAACACAGGCTGAATAAAGAGGTTTAGACGAGGCAGATGACAAAAAGCGCTTTGAAGGTCCAAAAAGCGCACAAAACCCAAGCCCGGCAGGAAGCCGGACAGATGAAGCAATATGGAAACCTCCGTCAAGCGCCTCTGCGGAAGGATTTGGGTGAACGGTAGGAGTGAGAGACGAAAGAAACGGCGGCCATAGCAACAGCCAGAGCAGAGATGTGTGCCAGGGTGTTGAGATTAGCAGCACTGCTGCCGCTGCGGACCCAGAGACGTTCCTGACCAGTGGCCTTGAAGCGGGGATTGTAGCGTTCGCAAGGCATAAATACGCTTGAAGCGCAAGCATTCCCGGTCAATGGAAAGCCGATAATCCATCGACAGTGTTTTATACTTGGTATAGCCGCGGTTCTTCTTCCTATTATTCCAATTTTTGTAATTGCAAGGGCAGACGCAGGTTTTGGATTGTCGGAAAGGACAGCAGAATTTCTGTCGGGTTCGGCCATGGTCGGTTGTTTTTCCATCCTTGTGCATCGCAAGGCTTGCGCCACAGATGGGATTGCCCATGGACAGTTTTTTGGGGTCTTTCGCTCTCCGCTTATTCAGAGGGATAACGGCTTCTCCCCTGTAAACATCCTTTACCAAATTGTAGACCGCTTTTGCGTCATAGCCCTTATCACCTATGAATGTGCACTCTTTGATAGGCAGGACAGTGTTGGCAGAGCGGAGGATATTCTCCACAACAGCGGAATCCACGACATTGGCGGGAGTAGTCAGTTCATAGAGCAGCAGGCCGGATATGCAGTCCACCAGAACATGGTTTTTGTAACCCCAGTAGAACTCGTAACGCCGTTCATTGTGCTGGTTCGATGCGGAATGGACGCCTAGGGCACAGTCCGGGTCTGCCTTAGGGTGGTTTTCCGGTTTGAATTTCTCCTCGGCAAAGGACTTTGGATTGTTCTGCCTGGTATTCGCCGCAACGGGCGTGGAGTCCAGGCCGATAAACGAGGCGTCCACAATGCCCAGTTCGTAGAGCTTTTTTACCTGTGCTGCCGATCTCTTTCAATTCCCCGTTGTCCAGCTTCTTCAGAAAGCGGTCATAGGTCCAGTAGGACGGCAGCGGTTTCATGATGTTAAAGCCACAGTAATGGGCGATAAGCCGACTGTTATCCAAATAATCCGCCAAATCCGTGATTTGTGAATATCCCTCACATTTCATGACGATAAATGCGCAGACCATTGCTTCCTTGGGGAAGCCCCGCCGCCCGGTAGCTGCTTGCGGCAGCGTGAAGTCCAGACAGCTGAACAGCTTGTCATAAAAACCATCGGCGCTTTGGGATGTGAACAGCGTCACGTCCTGAATGATTTTCTGTCGGTAGATAGCGGCCAGCCCCTTTCTGTAGTAAGTTTTCTTCCAAGTCAATTTTACCAAAAAAAGCTCCGCTTTCTACGATATATGAGTGATTTTTAGTTTCAGCCATGACCAGAATCCCTTGCAATCACTGAATTTTTTGAGTTTTGCTCATAGCTGACAAAGAAAAATAGAGAAGGTGAGGAAAGAAAATGTTTTTCATTCTTTTTGGCGTTTTAACCGAAGAGCAACAAAATTTAGTGGAACAACTATTTCGGGAGCACCATATTCAATTCCAACGTATTTCTTTCAAAATCGTAAAATCCGAAACCTCAGCTAATGATGCAGTGTCTACGGCGTATCTAAAGATTATGGATAACATTGAAAAGATTTCTGAAATCCCTCGTCCCCAAATTACCGCCTTCTGCGTTACTATGGTGAAGAATGCTTCTGTTGATATCATTCGTCAGTCAAAACGGTTTGTTCCTATGGAGGCGTTAGACAATCTGAGCGATGAATCGGAACCCAGCTTTGAAGATGCCTACATAAAGAGAAGTGATATTCTGAAACTATCAGAACTAATTGATATGCTTACCCAAGAGGATAAATTGCTTATTCAAATGAAATATGCACAGGAAATGGGGTATGCCGAAATAGGAGCATTGCTTGGTATTTCGGAGGAAGCCGCAAAAAAACGAGGACAACGGATTATTCAAAAATTAAAAAATTATATGGAGAGGGGGTGATTATGGTGAGTGATAATTTTACTGATATGTTAAAGCTTGCGGCAAAACTCAATTTTGATCAAGAAGTTTTAAAGAATACAAGTGATACAGAACCTTCCTGTATTGAAGTGGACTTGAATTGTACGCAAATACAAAAGCTGAGTGAAAAGGTGTTACTCCTGCCGCCTCAAGGCATATTTATACTGTTCAGTAAATATTGCTTCCGTTTCACTCCGGCAGAGACAGAGTTGTTCTATCACATAGAACAAGCAAAGGCGCTTTTACTTTACTATCAAAATTTACTTTCTTTTGTTATTGGAATAAGAGGACGACGAAGCATCTCTGATTCATCATTTAGAGATGCTTGCAAAATAGCATTAAAGCAATATTTGGATCAAGAACTCTATACTGACGAGCATCAACCAGTTTTGCTTGAGTCTAAAACCAGAACAGTATTTAGAAGAATAGCACAAAAGATTGCCATTGTTGCAATCATTGCGATTATGAGCTTTTCGACAATGATGGTTGCTAACGCCGAGTTTAGAGAACGGGTTATTTCGTGGGTGATTGAAACCTTTGAAAAATATAGTATCTTTGAATTAAAGAGCGATGATGCGCCAACAGTTCAGGAGTTGCAGAAATACAAGCCACATTATATCCCGGAAAAATTTCAGTTATTTAACACAGTTGAACAGCCCAGCTTGATCTTGTATGAATATAGCGGTGCAAACAATGATACGCTCAATATCTTAATGAGTCTGTCTGATATGCGAATCTATATAGATACCGAAGGAATTGATTTGGAAAGGCTGGACTTGGGAGCTTCCTTTGCTTACTATTTTGAAAAAGATAACATTCAGCATGTTATTTTTGAATGGGACGGTTACTATTTTATAGTCTATGGTACTGTCAGCAAAAGTGAGCTAATCAAGGTTGCTGAGAATGTTGAAATGCAATAGAAAAGTTTTTTAAGCCTTGAATTGTCAAGTCAAGCTTTAAATATCCCATAAAATATGATACCGATAGTTTTGGTAGTATCTCTACAAACAAATGCACATGATCCGTACATGCTTCTGCTTCGATTGGTTTTACCCCTTTCACTCACATAATTGTCTTAATATTTTCCCTATTGCTACTCGTTTTTCCTTGTAGAAAATCTTTCTTCTATACTTTGGCGCAAATACTATGTGGTATTTGCAATTCCACTTTGTATGCGATAAACTGTTAATAGCATTCATTCCTATAATGAATTCCTCCCTGTTGTTTTATTGTTGCAGTTGGCAGACTGCTCAATAATTTTAAGGCAATACCTCACAAATCGCTCTTGGCGAATGATGCGGTATTGCCTTAACAGGTTTTTTTACTCATCGCCATAGGCTTTTTTTGAACCACTCGTTTAACGAGTGGTTTTCTTTATACAACAAGGCGGTAACCGAACCAACCTGCTGCCGCCATCAATAAATTTTGCTCTATTCGCACCTAAAACGGAGTTTACACAGAATTTGGGATTGACCCAAAAAAGATTGTCCCCTTTTTTCTCTTTGTGCGTTATATGGGTGAACCCCAAATAACACATAAGGAGGATTTTTATTATGCAAAAGCAAAAAACAATCTTATTAATACTTGCCGCCGCTGTGGCAATGACGATGCTGACGCTGCCAGCATCAGCTGCCTCGGCCATGCCATCCATAAATGGACAAATGTTAGCTAGCCGTATCATTTCCCCCCGCTGGGCAAGCACGACATTGGTTGTCCCATCCATCACGAATTCGGGACGTAATATTTCTGTATCACTTTTGATTACACCCAAGAAAAGTGCCGAGAAATCGTCAGGAACCCTTTATCTTGAACAGTACGTCGGAGGTAGCTGGAAAACGGTAACGTCATGGGTGATTAGTAAAAGCGGAACGGTTGATATGACCAAATCCTGTACAGGTAAAAGTAAAGAAAAATATCGTACAAAGGTTGATGTTACTACAGGCTCGGATAGAATCACCGCTACATCGACTGAAATTACGCTATGAGTAAAACAAAAAGAATACTCTCTATGTTTGAATTTTGTACTATGGAGGTGAACACATAATTTTAATAAGTAACGAGAGGGGTGATTCCAATGCCTTAAAGGATATGATAAAACGACCATACCAAAATCAAAATAAAAGCAAGGAGGAATTTCCATGACAAACATGACTAAAAGTTCCGCAATCAAAAGATTTATTGCGCTTTTTCTAGTTGTTTTAACGATGATTACAGTTTTACCTGTCCCCGCATCTGCTGCAAGCAACCAGTGGATTTATGGAGATGGTAAGAAATCTGCTTATAGCATTCGCCTAGATCCACCACATTTTAGCGGCGATGTATATCATGTTCACTTTTACAAAAAGACTAAACATATTTATTGCATGAGGTTGGATAACTTTAAAGTATGTGATTCTAAAAACTCCGATAGAAGCAAAGTGCCTGAATGGCTTATGAAAGAGGCTATGAATAATTCTAAGGTTCAAGATCGAGTTAAAGAATATAATCCAGCTATTAAAAACAATTCTGGGCTTATTAAGGGATTACTTGTAGCTGGGTCATCTATTCTTGTTATTTTAGCAGCAATTAATATTTTTACAGGACCTGCTGATGATATAGCGGCTTGGGGACTATTATTAAAAGCAATCGCCGGATAGGATCAGAAATGTCAGCGCCAGCCAGAGCGCTGGCGCTGACATCTTACATAAAGAATAGGAGAATTCATGATTAATATAAGTGATGTAACAAAAAAAAATATAACTCAATCAACATCCATGCAAATTGATTCTGGACAACATATAGTGATCACTGGGAAGAATGGTACTGGAAAAACAACACTTATTCGGATGTTAGCTGGTGTATGTATACCCGACTCGGGCGAGATATCTTATGCCGCCGAAACTTTCAAATTTCCGTTGAATATTATATCGCATGGGAAATTGTTCAAATGCATCAGAAAACAAGTTTTTTATGCTGAAGGGCATTCTATGCTATATGATAGCTTTACAATAGATCAGAATCTTATTTATTATTTAGGTCTGGATGATTATGACACAAATGGGATTAGACCGCTTTTTGAAGAATTAGAAATTAATGAGCCTCTTCAAAAACCAGTTAATAAGTTGTCTTTAGGAAGTAAACAAAAGGTAGTAGCTGTTTTGGCTCTTTTATCTAATAAAGATATCCTTATTCTTGATGAACCTACTCTAGGTATGGATAATGATACTTCTAAAAAGTTTATGCAGCTTCTGTTGAAGAAAGAAAAAACTATAATAATCTCCACACATGAACAAGAATTTTTCCAAATGTTTGATAAAAGATATCGATTTAATGACTCAAATACAATATCAGAGGTGAAAATTAATGCGTAAAGCAATTTTATCTCAAGTAAGGTATTTAAGATATGATTTTCAAAATAAACTCTTCTTAAATATTTTGTTTATTTTTGTTTTTATCGGCGTGTATTTTTATTTTTCAATGGAACGTAGTCAGTTTATTAATAGGTCGAATTTTGAAGGCATGATAATATATAATTATATGTATTTGTATATTATTGCAAGAATGACTTTATCAGGAATTAGCATTCCTTTCGAAGTTTTAAATACCGAGTATTCAACAAATAATTTGTTAATTACTCAGCCAATCATAGCCTGCGGCGTAGAATGGATATTATTCATAAGAATTCTTTTGAAAGTGATAAAAGCCTCTGTACTTAATGTTTTTACTTTCACTATCATTCTTTCAGCGGGAGGGTTTATTACTGATATTAAAAATTATTTTGTCTTAATAATCCCTGTTTCTATTGGTATACTATTTATTTCATGTATAGGTTATTTTGTATCTGCTTTTTTATTTTCCTTTAATATAAAGCGTGAACTTATTTCTGTTGTTCAAGCAATAGTTATTGTCTTGTTTGTGGGATTCTCAGGACAAGATAATTATTTATTACCTTTTACTATAATCAACAATAAGATATCTGGAATATTAATGAGTGATATTGTTTATTTTGAATTAGGAGTTGAAAAAACTTTTTCTATTTGGGGGTATTGGTTAGTTGTTATTACTCTTTCCGTGTTATTGATTTTCACAATTTCATATTTTGCTAATATAGTCTTTCACAAAAAAGAATATCGCTCGCAATAGAGCATCTGATTTATCCAATAAATGTACTGAATGCTTCTTGGTTGGGTACATCGTTGTTTATTTATGGCATCCTAACTTTGAGTATATATTCAGCGTTTTAATGGAAAGCTGTGGCACAAGTGCTTAAATTAAACTGGTTTTGGAGCAACTCGAAAGCAGAGAAAATCGTTGTTGTGTTATGGAGTAAGGAGTACCATCACAAGCGACCTTATTCTACATTGGACAACCTAACCTCGCCTAAATACGCAATTAATAGTTCAAGATATTGCCCAACTTCTCAGAATTACGAATTGAAAGATAGGTTACAATCATAAAATAATTAGAGCGTTTCTGAAAAGTCAGCACTACTGGTCTATTTCAACAAAATAGCAATCGCAGCAAGATAAGCAAAAGCAAAAAAAGAAGAAGCTAACTTGTCATAACGGGTAGCAACACGCCTGAATTGTTTCAATTTAAGAAAAAAGCACTCGACTAAATGACGCTCCTTGTAGAGTACCCAATCACAACACCAAGGATTACGGGTATTAGATTTTGGAGGAATGGCATAGTCTCCATCCTACTTCTGAATATAGTCCAGAATTTCATGGGTTCCATAAGCTCTGTCAGCCAAAATTGTGCTATCTGAAATATCGAGGTGGGACAGTACATCGACAGCAACCCTTGAATCATGGATGTTGCCACCATTTAGCTGAAAGTAGAGTGGGTTTCCAAGGCTGTCCACGACAGCCTGAATTTTCGTGGACTTTCCTCCACGACTTATGTCAATAAATTGATGATATTCGCTATTTACAGCCCTTTTTTAGCACCCGCACTATGGGGATGAGCCTTGATGTCTGTGGAGTCCAAGGAGAGATTTTCCATATCTGCATCTTTATTTAGGCTTTGAAAAATTCGCAGCAGAGTTCCATCATCACGCCATTTACAAAAACGGCTGTAAACTGTTTTCCAAGATCCATACCGCTCTGGCAAATCTTCCCATCCCACACCGCTTCTTGCAAGCCAGAACATGGCGTTGAGTATTAAGCGGTCATCCTTTGGCGGTCGACCCATCTTCGAATGCTGAATCATATCCTTCACGCGTTCCCACTGTTCATCTGTTAACTCATATCGTCTGTTTGCCATTTTCATCACCAAATCTATTTTACCATCTCCAGCACATTTCGTCACTTTTTACTTTTCAGAAACGATCTAAATAGTGTATACACGAGAAAAGTGATATAATAGGAACATCAGCCTGGAAAGAGGTGTTCCTATGAGTAATGAACAGCAACGTCATGACATAAGTGACAAGGTATGGAATCTGTTGGAGCTGCACCTACCAGGACAACGAGGGCAGTGGGGAGGAATTGCACAGGATAACCGGCGGTTTATCAATGGAGTGTTTTGGATTTTGCGAACGGGAGCACCGTGGCGGGATTTGCCGCCATGCTATGGGAAATGGGGTACAGTATACCAGCGTTTTTCGCAGATGGCGAGATAAAGGTATTTTGGAAAAACTACTTGAAATTCTTGTAGATGAACCAGATTTCGAATGGCTGATGATTGATGCAAGCCATTGCAAGGTGCATCCACATCCTTGTGTCGCGAAAGACGGCAATCAGGAAATGAGCCGCACAAAAGGGGGCTCAATACCAAAATTCACCTTGCCGTGGATGCAAATGGTATGCCGGTCAGAGTACTTATCACAGAGGGTATCCGAGCTGATTGCAAAGAAGCTATTCACCTGATTGAAGGAATATCCGCAGAAAACCTGCTGGCTGACCAAGGATATGACACCAATCAGATTCATGCCTATGCCACTGGAACAGGCATGAACCTTGTTATTCCCACCAATCGAAATCGTAAAGAACAGCGGGATTACGACCGTTATCTGTATCGACTGCGGCATTTGGTGGAGAATACTTTTTTACACCTGAAGCGCTGGCGAGGCATTGCCACACGATATGCCAAAAATACAGCTTCATTTCTGGCTGCAGTGCATATTCGTTGCATTGCTAGTTGGTGTGCTGTTTTGGCTTAAACTTATGTATACACTATCTAGGGCAATACCGCACAATGTCATCTGCGGCGCTTTGCGAAAATTCCGCGCTATAAATTCGTTGTGAATCCTTGAAATCCATCAAGGATTCCTGCGGATTCACGCCTTTTTCTGACGAGAAATTTTTCCGAAAACCGCTCTTGCTGAATTATGCGGTATTGCCCTAGGTGAAAAGAAGGAAATGAAACAGCCTAATCAAATAATAAAAGAAACCGATTGAGGTTAAGAAAATATCTATTTTGACTTTAAAAATAAGGAGAGCATGATTTACTTGGCCTTTGTTAAGTGTATATCATGAATAAAATAATGAATATTGGAAAAAAGAGATGGAAGTATTTTGCTTTTTTTGTTGTTGTTATTGGATTGCTTGCAATATCTATCTTGACTATGTATAATGTAAATCAAAGACACTATAGTATTCTTACAGATCCATCTGAATTACTAGATATTGCGAAAAAAGATCTCATGAGTGATATCATTATCGACTTACGAGACAAAAATGACTACGAAGTAGCCCATATTGGAAAAACAATAAATATACCTTTTGTTGATGGAAGCGAAATTGATGACTATTTAATAAAGAATAACTCAAAAAGCAAAACAGTGTATTTGTTTTGTTATTCTGGCAATCGGGCAGCTGTTGCTTTTAATTATTTGACTGAAAAGGGATACAAATCTTTAGTCTATGTAAATTTCGGATATGAAGAGTTTTGTGAGCGAACAAATAATACTTTTATTCCTGCAACGGGACCATGCGATTGCTTGGCGGATGAAATCAAAATTCTATTATAAAATGTGAAAGGATGTTTATTATGAATGTATCATTTAGAAGAATCTTAAAGACTGACAATGTGGAGGGTTGGAATATTTATAGTGAGGAAGAAGCTTCTGACGACATTGATGTAGTTATTGTAGTTTTTGGAGAAAAGATGAATTTGCTTTACGTGTTTTCTAATTCTATGGATCGGTTAAATAATGTTGATTATTTAACATCCATCTGTAACTTGGTCCATGACCTTCCGACAGATTTTTATTTAAATAAAAAATTGATGGAAAATGCCATATCCGATATTTCTATTGATGAGTACGTCAGCAAGTGTATTACTCCTAGCACTGGTATGCAATTAAGCATGGACGAATATTAAAAAACAATGGTAATACTATACTCACCGTTAAACAGATTTCTCTGCCAGACTTGAACAGGAACGATTAACACCCGTTCCTGTTTTTTCTCGTAAGCGTCAAAGCTGTACTAGGATTGAAAAGCACTCTCTAATGAGACTCGATTTGTCAAGGGTATTTTCCGCAATGGAGTATGAATATCATAACGACATCGATATAGCAATTTTTCTACAACACATATCCCCAAAATCAGGTTGAGGAACGGAATAGTCCGTGATATGATAAAGATGGAGTGTGAAGTAAATCAAAATAATCCTAACAGATACAGAAATGAGGTAATTTATGCGAGCATATACCAGCAAAGAAGAACTGAAAGACGAAATCAAAAAAACTATACCAAATTTATTGCCGAGTTTGACAATATTGCAGAAGAGATGAAAGGTCTTCGGGCAGAAGATGTTGATCGTACTCCGGCAGAAAATCTGGCTTATCAGGTTGGCTGGACGACTCTTGTTCTGGGGTGGGAACACGATGAGAGAAACGGACTGGAAGTGAAAACCCCGTCCGATCAGTTCAAGTGGAACCAGCTGGGGGAACTGTATCAGTGGTTCACGGATACCTACGCTGGTAAGTCTCTCCATGAACTCAGAAATATGCTGGACACAAATATTCAGGGAATTTATGAGATGATCGACACCATGACCGACGAGGATCTCTTTGCTCCCCACAGGCGCAAGTGGGCAGACGGTGCTACCAAATCTGCTGTCTGGGAAGTTTATAAATTTATTCATGTCAACACCGTGGCACCCTTCGGCACCTTCCGCACAAAAATCAGAAAGTGGAAGAAACTCATGCTGTAAAAACTCTCTATATAGGGGGTATATTTACAGTGTTATAAGACCCAATAAAAAATACGGTCAAGGAACTTTTCCCTTGACCGTATTTTTTATTGGGTTAATACCCATATGTTTTACGAAGCTTATGAAAAGATTCTTCACTGACACAGTGTTCCAGGCGGTAAGCTTCAATTTCAGCTTTTTCCGGAGTAACACCAGCACTTATCAGTTTATCCTTAAAATAGCAATTTCTTTCATAGATACTGCTTGCGATTGCTCTCCTAGAATCTGTGAGAACAAGATCATAGCCCTGATTCATTTTGAGAAATCCGTTCTTTTTTAATAGAGCAACTGCATGACTAACGCTTGCTTTAGATACATTCATGTACTCAGCAACCTCTACTGAACGAACTGAACTATGTTGCGCTTCAAGAATAAATATGGCTTTTAGATAGTCTTCTCCGGAAGAATGAAGTCTTTCTTTTGCAGCCGCCTCAGCCGCACTGCTGGACATTATTTCACATGAACAGATGCAATGTCTACGTAGCTGGCATGAGTAAAATAAATGAATATGAGAATCAAAACTTTTTGCAGCAAATACCACACAATCCTGCACTCAATGTCGAGTCTTCTTACTTTGCAATTTTTGCAGAAGATGAGATTGGATATGCCATTCCGATTAAAAATATTGAGGAATTTATACTATTGCCAACAACAAGGAATGAAGACTTTATTACAGTTGATGAGGAGAAGGTACCTTGTATTTCATTAAGAAAGAGCATAAATATTTCATTAGAGAGACAAGCTGGATACTTGATTTGCAAAAACAACTCTGGGGGTAGAATCGCGATCCTGATTGGCGGGATATTTGACTGTCAACGTTTTTTTGTAAAAACTCTGCCAGCTCTATCAATTGATTCTCTGGAAGATGTTCAGATGGATGTTATATGTAATGGGATCAAAGTATATCATGCCATTAAAAGTGTAAATTATCAGATTGATGTTTTGCTTTTTAAATAGTCTCAATATATCAGATAATATTTATGAGTTCTGATATAAAAAAATATGCAGGATGGAACATATAACATCAAACGAAAATATAAGAGAGGAAATTGTGTATGAAAAACTTAAAAGTGAAAAACAAGTTGATATTTGCCTTTGGCATAGTGATGGTTTTGACCATCATGATCTCCGTTTTATCCATTGCTGGAATATCAAAGATCAAAAAGGAGACAGACACATTGGTGGACAAAACAATTACCAACATCGATTATGTATGGCAATTACGTAGAAATCTTTTGTCTGAAACTAGATACCATCTATTGGCACTCATTGAGCAAAATCCAGCAAAAAGCAGAGAATATGTTGATTTAGCTTTGAAAGAACTCGAAAAAAACACAGCACTTTTGCCGGAATATAAAAGCAATTCAAGAGTTGATATAGAAAAAACAGAACAATTGGAAACAATCCTGAATAAACAAAGTAAATACCGAGATCAGTTTGTGGAGTGGATGCGTATTGGTACTATGGAAGCAAAAGGAGAAGCCTATAAAATTTTTATACGAGACTTCTATCCACTGATAGCTGACGAGGAGGTTTCCTTATATGATATAACTACTGAACAATATAAACTGGCAGACAATCAGGTGGATTCCGCAAATAAGGTTTATATTGCCGAATTAATAATTGTCATTGTTGCCCTAATCTTATCTTTTCTCATTAGTTTAATTATGGTTAGAAAAATTGTTAAAGCCATTATTACACCACTGTCTGAAATTGAGCAGGCAACTAATGCGCTCTCTCAAGGCGATTTTAGTATAGATATTACTTATGATAGTCGGGATGAGTTTGGCATGACTTGTAGGAGCATCCAGACCAGCTTTTCAGAACTAAAAAGAGTGATTCAAAGTATTGCACACAGTCTTCGTGCAATGGCAGATGGAAACTTTGCGATTGATACAAATATGGATTTACCAGGCGAAATGAAAGAAATCGAGGACGCTGGAAGTGAGCTAGTGCAAAGAATGAATTTGTTTTTTCATGAGATCAAGTCTTCATCACAACAGATTCACTCTGGTGCAGAGCAAGTAGCAAATGGTGCACAGGCATTGGCACAGGGAGCGACGGAACAGGCAAGTAGTTTAGAAGAATTGTCTGCCTCTATTTCAGAAGTATCTGGAAATGTAAGTGAGAATGCACAAAATTCTCAAAAAGCCAGCACATTCGCGTCCGTATCTGGCGAAGTGGCAGAGAACACCTTACAAAGTATGCAGGAGATGCTTTCCGCTATGAATGAGATTTCGATGGCTGCTGAAAAAATTGAGAAAGTAATTAAAGTGATTGACGATATTACTTTCCAAACGAATATTTTATCACTCAATGCAGCAGTTGAAGCTGCAAGAGCTGGTACAGCAGGAAAAGGATTTGCTGTTGTAGCAGATGAAGTGAGAAACTTGGCACAAAAATCCTCTGACTCTGCGAAGGAAATTACCGTATTGATAGAAAATGCTATTTCAGCGGTAGTGCAAGGAGAACATATTGCGAAAACGACCAGCGCGACCTTTGATGATTTGGCAGAAAAGATCAAAAATGTTGTTACGGCAGTCAATGAAATCGCTGTCGCTTCGGAAGAACAGGCAGAGAGCATCCGCCAAATTACAAGCGGGGTAGATCAAATTTCTGCTGTTGTACAGACAAATTCTGCTACGAGTGAAGAAAGTGCTGCTGCAAGTGAAGAGTTATCCAGTCAGGCAAATATACTAGAAACGCTGGTAGCGCAGTTTAAGATCAGAGCAGATGACGATATTTTATCCACCCCAAAAACCGTCTTAGATGCTAAAGTGCTTCCTGACTCATTTCACCCCATGAATAAATATTGAGTATTGAACGTTTGAAAATAACATTATTTTCTGTGTGTTCCGTAACGTGCGCCTTAATTTATTGAGTTAGAGAGGGATTGAGATTATGAAAGTTAAACATAAAATACGACAAAATATTTTTAGACAAAAACTGACTGTCAATATAACTGCATTTATACTAGCCTGTATGATTGTGATTTACAGTATCATTGCTATCGTTGTATCGTATATGGCTGGAGATGCATTTGCGAGAATGAAGGCCAAAAATTTTCAGTCTGTGGCCAATGATACAGTTTCTCAGATCAAGGGCTATCTTGACAAATTTGAAACAGCTTCCGGTATTATGGCCCAAAATCCAGTGTTGGTCAATGCCGTATCAAAAGCGACAAAGGAACAGCCTGTCTCTCAAAATGAAGATTTTCAAGATTTGATTCAAATCTTCAAGAAATTTACGGAGGACAACGATGAAGTTCTGAATATCGGATTTGGCGTGGTGCAAGAGGATAACCTGTACACGCAAGAAGGGAAAAATCTCGGCAGTGAATATTCGCTAAGGGAAAGTGAAATTTATGAGGCGATTGAAAAAAATCAAGTCATAGTAACGGAACCGTATCAGGATACGATCACAGGTGAACTGTGTGTTTCCATTGTTGAGCCGATTCGATCTGGGAATACCCCGGTAGGGCTTCTTTTTATTGACTTGAATCTTGAATATTTTTCAGAACTTGTGTCAACTTTGTCAATTGGTGAGACAGGGAGAGCAGCTCTCTATTATGTAGATGGTACGATCATCGCCTCTGCGGACAGGTCTATATTAGGGCAGAAAGCCAGTGAAGAGCTTGGATTCACAGGAAAAGATTATTATGCGGAACTGGCAAATCCAACAGGGCGAGTGATTGATTTTTCCTATCATGGTATGAGCCAAAAAGCGACTATCATTGAAGTCCCTGGGTGTGGGTGGAGATTTATATCCGGTATGTCCAAGGCAGAGTATCTGAGAGAGGTCTCCTTTATCATCATCTTTTTGGTTGTCTCCATTTTATTCGCCACGATTCTGATCTCGATTCTTGCCACCCGGCATATCAAAAAGAAACTCTCTCCAATCCAAAAAATCAATTCTTATATTTTGCGTCTTGCGGATGGATATATTGATTTTGATGTAGTTCAAACACAGGAAAACGAATTGGGCGAGATTGAAAGTGCGCTAAAACGATGCACCGAAAGCATCTCAACATACATAAGAGAAATTGACTACATTATGTCGGATTTATCAAAAGGAGACTTTACATCTGAAATTTCCTGTGAATTTTATGGAGATTTTCAATCCATTCAAGCTTCTATCAATAAATTCAAGGCATTGTTTTCGCAGGCAATCAGCAATGTCATCATCGCTGCGAATCAAATTTCAGCAGGGTCTAATCAGGTTTCCGATGGTGCTCAGTCATTGGCGCAGGGGGCAACGGAACAGGCAAGCAGTATACAGGAACTCTCTGCAACGATCAGCGAAATTTCTGATAATGTAACTGACAACGCCAATCACTCGCAAAAAGCAAATGAGCTTGCAACAGTTTCTGGTTTAGTTGCTGAATCCACCTTGCATGATATGAAGGAAATGCTTGATGCAATGAATAAAATTTCTGTTTCTGCAGAAAATATCGGCAAAGTAATCAAAGTAATTGATGATATAACCTTCCAGACGAATATCCTCTCATTGAATGCAGCAGTCGAAGCTGCTCGTGCAGGTACTGCTGGCAAAGGATTTGCTGTGGTGGCTGATGAAGTGAGAAATTTAGCACAAAAATCATCCGATTCTGCGAAGGAAATCACCACTTTGATAGAGGATGCTGTTTCGGCAGCCCGTCATGGAGAAACAATCGCTCAAAAAACAAGCACAGCGTTTGATGATTTAACAAAGAAAATCCATGAGGTGATTCAGATTATTAGCCAAATTGCAACAGCCTCTGAAGTACAGGCAAACAGCATACAACAAATTACGGGGGGTGTTGATCAGATTTCGGCTGTTGTTCAAACAAATTCCGCAACCAGCGAAGAAAGTGCCGCCGCCAGTGAGGAACTTTCAGGTCAAGCGAGTATGCTAAAAACGTTAGTATCTCAATTTAATATTGACGAATGTGGCAATCATATGGACGACAAGGAGCATGTAGATAGAACACATTCCTATATACAGACAGAAATGAGTAGCACGCTTGATAAATATTAATGAATTGAATGATAGCAAATACCTTGGGAAATGGTTTCTCAAGGTATTTGGGTTTTCCGTATAAAATTACTCACAATTATTGTTCGTTCATTTACACTGGAAGGAGGAACGTATGGTTGATTTTACAAACAGAAAATGGAATTTAATTATCAGCATATCAATTATTCTTGTATTTGGTCTCATTATTGCTGGCTTTGCGTTCAATCGAGCGATGTTGAGAAAAGCTTTGGTAAAAGACTTAACGCAGCATACAACCATAGCATCTGAACAACAAGCCAATCTGTTTTCTCGCCAAATTCAAACAGATTTGTATTTTATAGAAGAATTTTCACATTTAATGCGTGATGTTGCTCCTGAGCGCTGGACAGAGTCAATGCTCAATGAGAAAAAGTACATATTAGGTATGGATGAACTATTTCTCATTCATAAAGCTGGACAAGCACTTCCTTCAGGGTTTGATGATGAATTTTTGAAAGAGATGGTAAATGATTTTGATTTGTGGACTTCTCCGGGTGTTACCTATTTAGGAGATGGTCAGATTCTATATTTAGTACCAATTACATATAATAATCAACCAAAAGAATATATCCTGGCTGGAGCAAAAAAATTTTCCTCCTTTCAACATTTAGAATCATCTTACTCTAATACTGATGTGTTTCTAGCAGATGAAAATGGACAAATAATTTCTCATGTTGTAGGAAAGGATGAATATACGCCAGAAGAAGAAGCCTTTTATAAACGCATTGAATCAAAGATGCGGAATCAAAAATTTTTTGCAAAACTAGTGTCTCAAAAATCAATGATGTTTTTGGATAAATTGAATGCAGATGAGTATGTGATTATCACAACCCATCCTTTACTAGTAAATGGGTGGGTTCAACTATCGCTTCTCAGTTGGGATCTTGGAACAGAACATGTTCATCACGAACGTGTATATCTTGCTTTATCTCTTACCTTTACTGTGATTTCAATAGTGATGGTTATACTTCTACTTTTTATTAACAAAAGAATCAAAAAACAGTGGAATGATATGATATGTCGAGATTTTGTAACCGGAGGTATAACGAATGTAGCTTTCCAAAAGCAATACATAGAACAAGTAAATCAAAAATATATTGCTAAGCATGCGATTGTTTTTCTGAATGTCTGCGATTTTAAAAATATTAATGAGACTTGGGGAGGAGAAGCCGGAGATCAAATTCTACGATATATTTCCCAATGTTTGATAAAAAATCTTAACAATGATGAATTAGTGACACGAAGTGAGACAGATCACTTTTTCCTCTTGCTTCACGAAGATGACGAGATGTTGATAAGAAATAGAATCGGAAGATTGATACAAGTTATAAACAGCGGGCTTTCGTTTTTTTCTATTCCTTATTATCCACTTTCTTTTATGGTAGGTGGCTATATGGTTGACACATATGAAGAAATTCAGACAGCGCAGGATCGCGCAAGGCGTGCAGCAGAGTTTAATAGGACAACAAATCTATGTGTATTTTATGATGAGAGTATTCAAGACAAGATCCAACGGGAAAAAAGATTAGATGCATTATTTTATTCGTCTATAGAAAATAGAGATTTTCAAATTTATCTTCAGCCAAAGGTGTATTTAAATAAAAAGCAGTTATGTGCAGCTGAGGCATTGGTGCGATGGATACATCCAGAAGAAGGAGTTATCTACCCGGATGAATTTATTCCATTATTTGAGGAAAACGGGAAAATTGGAGAACTGGATCTTTATGTGTTTGAGGAAGTTTGCAAATTGATGAAAGAATGGAAAGAGAAAAATCATCCAATCACACAGATTTCTGTAAACGTTTCGAAAAACCAGATAAAAGATATGAACAACAACTTTTTAGAGAAATACTGTGAGATTAAGGAAAAGTATGGTGTTCAAGATGGTGTAATTCAATTGGAACTGACTGAAACATCCATGCTTCAAGCATGTCAGTTTCCATATGTAATATCTATGATCAAAAGAATTCACAAGGCAGGATTTTTGTGTGCATTAGATGATTTTGGGTTTGGCTACTCATCTCTTTCGATGCTTCATGAATTTGATGTTGATACTATTAAGTTGGACAAGAGTTTTTTTATGAATGAAAGCGAAAAATCTCAAATTGTAGTTGAGCACATGATTCGCCTTGCTCATGCTATGGGAATGGAATTGGTTGCAGAAGGCATTGAAGATCAGCAGCAGGTGTCTCGGTTGTGTCATTTAGGATGCGATTTGATTCAGGGATATTTCTTTTCAAAACCTCTTCCAGTCAAGGAATTCGAAGTATGGCAGTGTAGTAACGAGAGGGCAAATCCTCAAACTATAATATATCCCTAGCTTTGGTTGTATCAATGAGATTTTATTCATATCGTCTTGTTTTTCTCTTAAAATCTGGTTTTCTTAAAAATCACTATAGGCAGAAAGTGATGAGGTAATAACTAATTGTAGTACTATTTGGGATTCATCTCCCAGCGTTACATAAAGTCATTTTCTATATATTCAGAAGAAATCTGTTCCAATTCCCTTTCATAAATTGCCTCACCATTTACAGTTAGCAGAATATCGTTTCTGGAAATATTATTGGAACATCTGCTTAATAACACAGATAGTAATAGAATGGAAATCAAAAGTTTTTTCATCATCTTTATCATCCTTTGGATCAAATATGAGGAGGCATAAAGCCTCCTCATACCAATTCATACAGTAATAAGTCTTAATGATGATACCTGTTTTTAACCTTATTCCATTGGGTTCCATGGAAGGAATAAAGATGGTCAAAGAGCGCCCAGTCTTCATCCCATTCAGAGCTCATGACGCAAGTCCTTGAAACTAAGAGGGCGTCCATATGTAGATTTTTCCAACAATATTGCTACCGTAATGTATCATCCAGCCAGATCCATGATTTCCATGCTGGAGTGGCTCTGCACGCAGTTCATGGAGACTGAAGTTGCGATACGCTATTCTGAAAGGAGAAAGCAAACCATGTCTGAGCAAATTGTACAGCTAAACGAGGAGTCAATCAAGGGGCAGCTGAAAGAATTTGTCTGCAAAGTGTAGAGGAAACTCTGAATGAGATGCTGGAATCCGAGACTGGAAATCTGACTCAGATTGCCCGATATGAATGAAATGAAACTCGCAAGTGCTACCGCAGTAGCCATTACGACCAAAACCTCACCAGCTATTATAGTGAGATATTAGGCGTTAAAATGGGCTATTTTTAAGAATTAAGCATTTAATGGGGTAGAAATATTTTTGAGGATTTAGTAAAATATAAAATGGTTAGTCATAACTAACAAAAAAGTCTAGGCATGAGTTAGTTTATGCTAACTTGAAAGGTTTTAATGATTAGTTATTAAAATTAACTTTTAAAATGAAAGGTGGTGATAAAAACAGATGGAACAAAAAAGTATAAAAAAGCAAAGGTCCGTAAGAACCTCTGCACAGATTAACAAAGGAAGATTTATGCGAGTGCATCGCTAGATTTTCCGAAACGGGTAGTTAAATCTATCCATCGTATTAGGGATGATGAACACATCCGCTAGAACTTTAACTGATTAACAAAAGTGTAAGGAACTATGGTTGAAACCTTAAAAACCATCTTGTGGCAGGAGGATTTCGCTAATCCCAAACCTCCCTTACAGTGTAGCACAGCCTTTGGAGATGGGCTTTATTAACTACTACTCTACAATAAAATAATTATATAAGGAGAATTAAGAGTGAAAATAAAGCAGAAATTGAGACGCACTTAAATAAGGGGACATAATTCCCCCATTTGAAAAACTATAGAATAGAGATTAGTAATCGTTGCGTTTTACTAACTGAGAACTATCGTACCCAAGAGATTCAAGGTAAGCGAAAACATTGTTTTCATTTAATACAACTCTCTCTACATGATTTTGAGGGTCCATCAATTCCTCGTAATCCGTAGGAGAGAAAGGTTTCTTTTCGGAAACCATGTGGTAGATGCAGACCATCATCATTCGTGCAATGGCAATAATGGCTTTTTTATGACCACGACGTTTCTTGATTCGCCCATATTTGATTGCAAAGTAAGGTTCCTTTTTGTTTTTGATCGCTGCAAGAGCACACTGAACCATCATAGGTTTCAAATAGGCACCAGCTTTTGCAATACGGACGGATTTTTTCTTGCCGGCAGATTCGTTGTTAGCCGGTGAAAGCCCACACCAGGAGCAGAGATGTTTCACATCGTCAAAGATATCCATGTTGATACCGATTTCTGCCAGTATAATCGTGGAGCTGAGTTCGGTCATGCCAGGCATAGAGGAAACAAATTCAACAAACTCATAATAAGGCTTGATACGAACATAAAGTTCCACTTCTGTTTGGGTAATCATATCATCAAGATAATCCAAATGGGCACGAGCCAATTCGAGTTTTTTAGCCTGATCCGTTTCGATATTGTAACCTTTGATAGCTTCAATGATTTCATCGGATTTTGCTTTTGCTCCTTTTTTGATGAGCTTACGGACTGCTTTTTCGTCCATAGATTCTGAGGTGTGTTCCAGCAAATAAGACATAATCTCAGTGGCTGTTTTACCAAAAGGGTCGGAGAGAATGCTTGCAATGCCGATATTGGAAACGGTCATACAGTTTTGGATTCTGTTTTTCTCAGAAGATTTCATACACACCAGTTTGAAGCGGTATCTTGCGAGTTCTCTAAGCTGGCGAAAATCCTTCGGAGGAATAAAGGAGCATCTGACCAAATCGAATTTATAAAGGTCAGCGATCCATTTGGAATCCTTTTTATCAGTCTTCTTGCCTTTGATGGCTTTGACGTATTTAGGGTGTGTAAGACACACCTCAATGTCGTTTTCGAGATAATTAAAAATAGGAATCCAATACTTTCCAGTGGATTCCATACAAACG
>OHQM01000323.1_pt1 | contig 26431 bp, 19 predicted proteins | sample 1577941 | NCBI WGS metagenome assembly OHQM01 (sample SAMEA3879604, study PRJEB24766) | human gut metagenome | biome: human-associated habitat; feature: feces | place: USA | collected 1985/1987
CTAACATGAATAATGATATTTTAATTGCTGTATATCTTTATATTACGTACTTTATTAGTTTTATGTTGATAACTGGTTGTGTGTAAAAGTTTATATCTCCGGATGGTTGTTGAAACGTGTATAACCCTTGTTAATAGCTCGTAATAAATAATGGGTTATAATTGTTGCATAATTAAAACAAGGGGGTGTATAACGGAGATTCTGAATAATGCAAGAACTTTTTTTCATTTTGTGTTCACTACTTATCAATACCTTTTCAACGGCATATCCACATTAATTCGCTACTTTTGCAACCAAAGAAAATAGCTATGCGTAAACTGAAGATAACAGAAATGAACCGCCTCACGCCGGAGGCTTTCAAGGAAAGTAAAAAGATACCTTTAATTGTTGTACTTGACCATATTAGGAGCCTGAACAATGTCGGTTCCGTTTTTCGTACTTCCGATGCGTTCCGGGTAGAGGCTATTTATTTATGTGGCATTACAGCCTGTCCTCCTCATGCAGAGATTCACAAGACGGCTTTAGGGGCGGAAGAAACGATCGACTGGAAATATTTTAAAGATACACACGAGGCTGTTGATAACCTGAAACAACAAGGGTATGTCGTATGTGCCATTGAACAGGCAGAGGGAAGCGTGATGTTGGATAAGTTGTTGTTAGACAGGAATAAAAAATACGCTATTGTCATGGGAAATGAAGTAAAAGGTGTTCAACAATCTGTTGTTGATAACTGTGATATGTGTATTGAAATACCTCAGTACGGGACAAAACATTCATTGAATGTGTCGGTAACGACCGGGATTGTTATCTGGGATTTCTTTAAACAGTTGTCAGAGTAATCCTCTTTCCACCAGGATAACGACCCGTTCCGTCATGGCATCTTTTCCTTTCGGGTCGTATTCGGATTTCAGGCTGGCTCCGAACATACCGGCAAACAGGTTCCAGAAGCCGGCCCTGAAACTACCCAGATAGGCTTTCAACAGGTTATAACTGGATTGGTTACATTCCCTGTCTATCAGTTTGATAAGTAATTTGCCTTGCGAGAAAGTCAGTTTTTTCAACTCCGGTTTATATTCTTTGAACAAGTCTTTTTCCATCCGCTTCAGATGAGCCTGGCGGGCTTTGTCATCGGGAAGGGTTTCCATATATTCGTACGTTTCTATTAATGTTTCGTAGACCATCTTGGCATAAGGTAACGTACGTTTGACATCGCGGACCAGTTTGTTATACTTTTGTTCTTCCCGTTTGTTTTTAAAACGAACTTGCGGAAAGACAAAGACTTCCTGCAAGTTAACAACGGCAATGGTATCTTTCCCGTCGACATACGCTCTTTGTACACCTTCGGGAAGTGTATTTATTTTCAGCTTCTGCGCCTGGCTTCCGACTGCACAGAATAGAAATAAAATCAGGATTTTATACCATCTCTTCTTTATCATCGTTTACAAAAGTAGGTGATTTACCAATAGCCTGTACCGGTTTTACAGAATTTGACTAATTATATGGAAATGATAATTTAGTTGTTAATAAGTTGTCAAGTAAATAAGAATCATTATATTTGCTCCGATTCTGATAATGACAAAACGGTATGACTATGAACATTGAATAGTATTTTGCATTAAAAGAGCGTTTATTTATTAACAACCAAAAATATCTTATCTATGAAACAATTGTTTTTATGCCTCCTGTTGGGGATTTCTCCCTGTTTGTATGCTGTTAATAACCTTCGTTTACCCGGTGTCCGTTGTATGGGAATGGGCGAATGTGGTGTTGTGCAATCTGCACTTTTTAATCCTGCGGTAGTTGCTTTGGACAGTTATAAGTCTTTTGATATCAATTACTTTAATTATTACGGACTGAAAGAACTGGGAACGGTGGGTTTGTCGGTCAGTTATCCGAACAACTTACTTTCTGCGGGTGTTAATATCTCTTCTTTCGGTTATGACCGATACCGGGAAAGTATGTTTCGTGTTTTCCTGGGAAAATCGTTGACTGAAAAATGGACGGCCGGTATCAGTATTCAATATACATTTCTTCAGACCGAGCTGATTGAAGAAAAGCCGCAATACTTGTCCGCCGATGTCGGTATCTTGTTTATTCCCGTTGAAAAGCTGTTGATTGGTGTGTTGATACAGGATTTTCCATCTGTCAGCATTCAGAAAAAAGAGATTGATATAGAGTCTTTTATATCCTATTCATTACAAATAGGTTTTCAATGGGAAGTAATTAACAACCTGTTGATAGCCGGAAATGCGGAGACGAATAAACAGACTGTATTAACAGGTTGTATCGGTATCGAATATCAGTTGCTTACTCATTTTTATGTACGCACCGGTATTAAGACAACCCCTCTCCTGCCTACCCTGGGAATAGGATACCGGTTATCGGGTTTTATTGTAGATGTGGCCGCTCTTTATCACCCGGTGTTAGGAATAAGTTCCGGTATTGGTTTGAAGTATTGTTTTTAACGGAATGATCACTATGAAAAGATTGTTGACAACCCTGTTGGTATACCTGTTTATAAACAGTTATAACCTTAATAGTCAGACTATATATTCTGTTGATAAGTGGATGGAATATATAGAAGAAATGGCTTCTGAAACGGAAGATGAAGCACAGATTGAAAACCTGTATTCGGACCTTTCCTATCTGTCGGAACACCCTTTTGAACTGAACAGTGTGACCGAAACTGAACTGAAACGCCTGCCTTTCCTGTCCGACCAACAAATAAACAGCCTGTTGGCTTATCGTGTGAAATATGGAAAGCTGGTCACTCTTTATGAACTGAAGAATGTGGAAGGAATGGATTTTTCAACGATTTCTTTATTGCTTCCGTTTGTTTATATCGGAGATATATCGGTTAATAAGCGGCCCTTTTCTGTTAAGAACATGTTGAAGTATGGTTCTAATGAGTTGCAAATCAGATATGATAAGTGTTTTCAACAGAAAAAGGGATATTGTTCATATCCGGATAGTATCTTGCAGCAATATCCGAACCGGAAATATCTGGGGGAACCTTTCTATCATTCCCTGCGTTATTCGTATACTTTTGATGACAGGCTTCAATGGGGAATGGTAGCTGAAAAGGATGCCGGTGAACCGTTTTGGAATAACCATCATAAAGGCTATGATTTTTATTCGGTACACCTGTTTTTCAAAGATATGAATAAATGGTTGAAAACTTTGGCCATCGGTGATTATAAGGTTTCTTTCGGGCAAGGTCTGGTTATCAGTAATGATTTTACTCCCGGCCGCAGTTCGATAGTGGCACAGGCGGAAAGACGCAGCAATGGTTTCCGTCGTCACTTTTCAACAAATGAAAATGATTACTTTCGCGGAGTAGCTTCTACTTTAGTATTAAAACAGATATATATCAGTTTGTTATACTCGTATAGAAAGTTAGATGCCAGTGTTGATAACTATGAAGTCAGTACATTTAAAACAGATGGTTTGCACCGGCTGGAGCGGGATTGGGAAAAGAAACATACGGTTCCTATGCAGACATACGGCGGAAATGTACACTATACGACTTCGAATCTTTCCGTCGGGTTTACAGCTCTCTCCTACTCTTTCGGAAAATATCAGGTACAACCGGATCCGAAACCCTATAATCTTTTCTATTTCCGTGGAAACGATAATATCGACATAAGCGTTGATTACATGTTTAAAACAAAGAAAATAAAGTTTTACGGAGAAACTGCCATGTCTTCAAACAAGGCAGTTGCCACATTGAATGCCATCCGGTTAACGCCTGTCTCCTATTTTTCTTTATTGTTGCTTCATCGTTATTATGATAAAAAGTATCAGGCTTTTTTCGGGAATGCTTTCGGACAGCATTCATCCGTACAGAATGAACAGGGGTTCTATACCGGGATGCAGTGGACGCCGTTTGCCCGTTTCAAATTGTCGGCGTATGCGGATTTGTTCCGTTTCCCCTGGTTGAAATACGGTGTGGATGCTCCTTCTTCGGGCCAGGAATATATGGTTCAGCTGGATTATAATTCGGGAAAGCACTTTACGACTTATTTACGTTATAAATACAGAAAGAAAGAAAAGAACCGGACATTGGAAAATGAATCGGCATTGAGTATTCTGCCTTATTCCCAGCAGCGTATCAGACTGCAATTGCTTTACGGAATACAATCGACATGGGTGTTGAAAACATCGGCCGACGGTGTTTATTATGATGAAGGAAAAGGAAAACGGAGTCTCGGATGGATGATTTCGCAAGGTGCGGGCTGGAAGCCGTCTTCTCTCCCATTCCAATCAGATATTTACCTGGCTTATTTTCATACGGACGATTATTACAGCCGTATCAATTCGTATGAGAAAAATATATTGTATGCTTTCAGTATGCCTTCGTTTTATGGGAAAGGAATCAGGGTGTCATTTTCTTTCCGATGGGATATACTAAAGAAACTTTCTCTTTCTGCTAAACTAGGACATAGTTATTATGCAGACCGCAACTTAATCGGTACGGATCAGGAAGAGATAAAAGGACATAATAAAACGGATATGTATATGCTTTTACGGTATAAGTTTTAGAATATATATTTACAATTCAATATCTAATTTATGTTTGATGGAATCCTTTAGTATTTTAGTAAATTTTTTAGCACCTTCTTCTGATAAATGATCGCCATCTTTGAAATCGTTATCATTGAATCGGTCATCTTTTAGAAAGTTGAAATAAAATACATTTTCGTGATTATTATCCAGCTCTTTTGCGATGGATAATAATTGGTCGAGTTGATGCTTATCCAGATGCTCATAATAACTATGCCAGGTTGGTGTGGTGACAAGAATTAATTGAATCTGTTTATCTTCACAGAACTGAATGATTTTGTGAAGATATTTCAGATTATCATCCAAATCTTTCCGGTTATTTAATGTATGTCGTTTGGCTGCTTTTATACCACTTACTTCCAAATTATCTTTTGAAAATTTGTTTACTCTGAATCCTAAAGGAGAATATTGTGAAGTACCCTCTTTCAGATAGTCTTTTATTTTCTCATAAGTAATGCTGCTCGTTATTTCCACACTGTATTTATATTTTTCATATCCCATATAAATACCATAATATTTTAACCGGGATTTGTCCGTATTATCCATCCTGTCCTGAAGCGTACAATACGAAAAAGAAAGGATAACGCATTTTAAATTATTGTACATATTCTCATATTTGGTCAATACAAAATAGTCACGTTCCAAATCCTGTGAAGAATTTGCAAAATTGAAAGCGCTGTTGGTCAGATATAAAGGATTGACTCCCGACATACAATGTGAATTACCCAATATGAGTGTATTCAGGCTATCTGCATGCTGTGACATCCATTCGTTTTTATATTTGTAAGTGTTCGGTATTTGCCGGATAGCATACTCCAACAGGATGAACAGTATCAGGATAGGTATCAGAAAGATAATTAATCGTTTTATAAATTTCTTCATATCGTTTAGAATTGAAAATAAATGAAATCGGCCGGTGTACCTTGCAGAAAGACGATTATAAAAATCAGGATATAATAGATTCCCCAACGGACCACAGGTGATTTGATCTCTTTGTTTATCTGTAATGCATGTTCTTTTTCCCGTTGCATCCATTCAATGATTAGTAGCACTAAGCAATATATCAACGCTCTTTTGCCGTGCGGAAAGGACACCTCGAATAAAGACGGGGAAAAAAGACGTGCTAAATAGTCGGATGCTTCGCCGATGTCGTTGGACCGGAAAATAATCCATCCAATAAGGACAAGGAAAAAGGTGGAAAACATCTGTACAGCTTCTTTGAAAGAGGGTAAAAGTTTACCTACGGCGATTACATTTTTCGTATATCTCCTGTTTTTATTGAGCAGCAAGAGAGGCATAAACAACAAGGCATGATAAATACCCCATAGAATGAACGTCCAGTTTGCCCCATGCCAGAGTCCGCTGATAATGAATATGATGAAAGTATTTCTGATTACTTTTGTTTTCTTGCAACGACTTCCTCCCAACGGGATATAGATATAATCGCGGAACCAGGTGCTTAATGAAATATGCCAGCGTCTCCAAAATTCGGATATGTCTCTTGAAAAATAGGGATAATTGAAGTTTTTCATTAAATCTATTCCGAATAACCGGGCACATCCGATAGCAATATCCGAATAACCGGAAAAATCTCCGTATATCTGAAAAGTGAATAAAAGACCGCCGAGTAAAAGAGTAAAACCACTCTGATACTGATAACTGCCCCATATTTCATTGACTGCCATCGCACAATTATCGGCAATGATCATCTTCTTAAAAAATCCCCATAACATCTGCCGGCAACCGTCTATTGCCTTACTGTAGTCGAATGTACGTCGTTTATAAAATTGGGGTAACAGATTGGTAGCTCTTTCTATGGGACCTGCCACCAGCTGCGGAAAGAAACTGACAAAAGCGAAGAATGCAATCGGATCATGACAGGCGGATATTTTCTTCTGATATACGTCGATGCTATAGCTTAAAGCCTGTAAAGTATAAAAACTAATACCTACGGGAAGAAGTATATCCAGTGTTATCCAATCCGGTTCAAACCCTAATGAATGTAATGCAGTTTCAATATTGGTACTGAAGAAATCAAAATATTTGAACGTTCCCAGGATACCTATATTGAGTAAAATATTGATCGTGTTGATTATCTTCTGTTTCTTCCGGTTACCTTCGGCTCGTTCGATGAGAAGTCCGCTGACAAAACAAAAGGAACTGGTCAGTATGATCAGAGAAAGAAAACGTATATCCCACCAGCCATAAAAGATATAGCTTGCTGTTACGACAAGGAAGTTCTGCCATTTCAAATGCTTGTCTGCTAACCAATATACAATGAAAACGATCGGCAGGAAGCAAATGAATTCTATGGAATTAAACAGCACAATATAAAAAGTTATGTCACTGATTCCCTGAAGTGACAATTGTTATAAAAGAAAACGCAGGAATTTACCGGTTTTTATCGTATCAACAGTCAGTCATCACAGTTTACAGCACACAATAAGGCACCCTGGTATATCACTACTTACCCGTAACAGGTAATGTGAAATACTAGTGTGTCGAAATTCTATAAACTATGAAATATAAACTGAAAAGGATAAAGCCGGACGCTTTCTATGATAAATATCGCCTATATATGATCATTGATCAGTCGCAAAAGTAGTGAAACATAGCTTATTGCCTATTTAATTAATAATAAATTATGTTTCAATAAAGCAAGGGGGATGATCCTCTTTTTAGCTTTTCTTCCTTGGTAATTATAAGGTCTTTTGTAGCTTTGTATCCGTAATTCAGGAAATATTGTCCTGTTCTTTGTTATATAGAGAACTTGATAGATAAAAACGTATTAGATATGTCAACGATTCTTTTTGATAAAATAGTGTTCGGTCCGGTACATAGCCGGCGGTTGGGTGTTTCTCTGGGTATGAACCTGCTTCCTGTGGACGGCAAACTTTGTTCTTTCGATTGCATTTATTGTGAATGCGGACTGAATGGGGAACGGCGTACACATACCAAATTACCGACCCGTGCAGAAGTGAAGGAGGCATTGACGGAAAAGTTATCGGCTATGCAGGCCGAAGGAATTGCTCCCGATGTGATTACTTTTGCCGGTAACGGAGAACCTACCATGCATCCGGAGTTCGAAGGTGTTATAGAAGATACGATTGCCACCCGCGACCGTTTCTTTCCGAATGCCAAGATTGCTGTCCTATCCAATTCAACCATGTTGCATAAGGAAGGAGTATTCCGGGCATTGAATAAAATTGAAGATAATATCCTGAAACTCGATTCTGTGCTCGACAGCCGGATACAACAGTTGAATGCTCCCAATTCTCCTGCTTTTACATTCGATAAATTGCTCGGACAGTTATGCCGTTTCGAAGGAAATCTGATTATCCAGACTATGTTCCTGAAAGGCGAAGTGAACGGCGAATCAGTGGATAATACAACCGAAGTAGAAATAACCGGCTGGCTTGAAGCCTTGAAGCAAATCAAACCGAAACAGGTAATGATCTATACCATCGACCGTGAAACTCCTTTGAAAGGACTTAAAAAAGTTCCCAAAGAAGCATTGGACGCCATAGCCGACCGGGCACGGAAAGAAGGGTTTGATGTGACGGTTTCCTATTAAAGAGATGAAAGGCGTTTCTCAGAACTATCACAGGGGTAAAAGAACTATCATACTATCATATTTTTATATAATATACCTATAATCAGTAGGTTATCCTATGATAGTTCCTGTTTTCAACCGTCATTTACCTATCATGCAACTATCATAGTCTTATCCTGAAACCCAATATATGCTTCTTGTTTTACTGAAATATATGACTTATTATCAGCGAAATAGTTATTTATGTTGCTCGAGACCCGGGTGTCGACAATATTGAGACCTGGGTCTGGGCACGGTCAACATCCGGGTGTAAAACAGGCTGAGAAGGGCATCTTGAGAACAAAAAGTATGTATTCCTGTGAGATTAGTCTATATATTTTCGCAAAATATATAGTAGGGAAAGCAATATATAAGTGCGATTTATCCTATTTGTAAAGCCTTTTTTAGGTCTTAAACAATGTATGTTTAATTAAAATATAGTCCAAATGATGGTTTTATGACAGTATTATGATAGTTGAAAATGGCAACTGTCATAGAATAACATATTGATTATATGCGTATTATATAAAAATATGATAGTATGACAGTACATTTGATGAAACATTATTATGAAACTCCAATATAGAAATAATTGAACTAATTGCTCTATTCATTAACACATTAGTAATGTTTGTTCATTATTGTTTGATGCCGCGAACGGTTTTGAAAGTCTTATCATTGCTTAGTTTGAAGAAATAAACACCTTGCGGAAGATTACCTGTCTCTATCCATTCTGCCGGATCGGTTAATTTCCGGATCAGTTTTCCGTCGGATGAATAAATTTCAAGGCTTTTGACTTGCTGGTAATTATTTATCTGTATCCGGTCTTTGAATATTGCAGGGGTGATATGGAAATCGGTTGTTTCCTGTATACTCTCCGTATTTACATTTGTTTCTGCTGTAGCTGTGGCTGCTCTGCTTTCTTTTGAATCGTATAGAGCAGAAACACTGTAGTCATGCTTGCCTCCGGTGACATTTTTATCTGTGTGTTGTAATGTGGAAGCAGGGACAGAAGCTAGTAACATCTGGTCTTTGTATATGTTATATCCGGTAATAGCAGGGAAAGCCGGAATCTGTATATTACTGTTTGCTGCGGGAAGGGGAAGTGTCAGTTCACCTTCTTCGGAAGTGACGGTAGCAGACAGGATAAAATTAATATTGAATTCTTCGTCCAGCAAATATTCCCATTCGTTTCCGTCAAAAGATACCAGATTCCCTTTTCCGTTAATGGCCGGACCATTATCTACGAAAGCAGGATAAACCGAACGTCCGTATTTCCTGGCATAGATGGAAACGATCAGATCCTGGTTGGCATCAATCGTGTAAGGTGTTTTCAACTCTATCGTGTTGGACCGGTTGGCCGTCAGATTGGTTATTTCCTGTTGATAGGTCCGTTCTCCTTGTTTGATAAAGATGGCATAATTCACACTGTAGACAGGAATGAATTTTACGTTTACCAATTTCTTTTTATGTATGTTTATCAATTCTTTAGACTCCCATCTTTGACCGAAATAAAAAGGAGTACCATAGTATCCGATTTGATTGGCTGAATTTTGTGTACCCCAACCGATCAACTGTGTATATACAGGTGCATTCCATTGAATAAGAACATTATTGGAAGAAATGGATTGGGCAGTAACATTTGTCGGTGACTTATAATTGATAAGGCTCCCCTCCTCTCCGGTTTGCGACAAACCGGGAATTGTTGTTGCACCGGTGTTCAACGGATCGAGCCAGATATCCATACGTCCGGTATCAGCTTGGCTGTATTTATCCCAGTGATAAGAAAACTTGCCGTATAAGTTATTGCCGCTTGTCAGGCGGCAAGTAGAATTACCGCCGGTCAGTGTACCTACTATCTGCTTATTTTCATTGAAAAGCGGCGAACCGGAAGAACCGCCTTCCGTGATACTGTGCCCGTTGGTTGTTTTGTCGAAAATGACATTCCAATGGGCATTGAGAGCTCCGGCTTTGGATAGATTATCTATCCAGGTCGTTGTTTTTACCGAGTGATTACCGAAGGTCGATATTTTCATATAATCGCCGGAAGGATGATGAATATTCACTCCGGATGAAGTAGCCGTTTCACTTCTGTCCCAACCGTTGAAATGTACATTATATTCTGCCGGGATCTTGTCGTTCAGCAATAATAATAGTCCGTCGGAACCGCCCTCTATCGGAATACTTACAATCCGCCGGCAGCCGGTCATTGTTTTATGTCCGGCTATTGGCGAAGCGTTTTCGCATCCGGTATGTTCAAAATGGAAATAAAATACCCATTGGTTTAGATCTGTTTCCGAAGCAGTTGTTCCGTTATCGTAATCTTGTGTACAATGGAAAGCCGACAATATATAAGGTTTCATGTCTTTCGCCGTGTTGTTCACCAGTGAACCGGAACAGAGGTATCCAGCCTTCCCTATTTTCTCAACCATCATGCAAACACCGTTCTTTTCGTGTTGCCACTCCTCTCCTTCTTCGCAGTTGATATTGACCATGCAGGAACCGGAAGTTCCCGGGCCGGTATTCCGTAAGTCAGTAGTTACATGCAGATGATTGTATCCGTATCCTACCTGGTTAATGGCTATACGGGCTTTTTCGTCCGAAACAGGCGGTTCGTATTCGAGAATGATGTCATCGCCGGCCACAAATTCCGTAGCAAATGATTTTCCTTTCGGATTGGTTTGCGAAGTATAGGCTCCCAGTAAATGCGTCTTTTCTGCATTGTATATGAATAATTTTCCGCCTTCCGGCAGATAAAATGTTTCATAATATAACATTAAGGCAATCGCCCCTTTTGCCTGAAGGCGAAGCTGCCAGATTTTTTCTCCGCCGGGCAATACCCGCCATTCTCCGGCATTTTCCATATTCAAATCCGTATCTATCAATGCAGAAACAGCCAGAGGTGCTCCCTGGCTTACCCGCCATTCATCGACTGCTATCCTGTCTTCCACACTGAAATTTACCGGTATCTGAACAGCCGGTTGCCAGCTTTTCAACGGGTTCTGATAGTTGAAACTAATCGGTTTTCCTCCTTCGCTTATCTGCGATTTTGCTTTGCCGGGGCAAAACAGGAATAAGCAGATGATACTTATATAAATGCAGTGATAAAACAGTCTGTAACGATTCATTATAATTTGATGTAGATACGTTTCTTATATAACCAATATCCCGGTATCCAGTTCAATACGACAAACAAAATAGCCCATGCCAACGAACCTCCGAAGTTTCCGAAGAGCGGGACCAGGACATCTGCATATACATACGGTGTTACTCCGCATTTATCAAGTACCACTGCAAATACATCTCCCTGTACATAGAGATATAACGGATTAATCCCGAAAGATTCGAAAAACAGCGACCATTTCTTTTTGCCGTTTATGTCGATGATCCAGATCAGCAATGCCAGAAACAGCGAGCCGAATCCGCAAGTGGTTAATACAAATGTACTGCTCCATAGTTTTTTATTGATCGGGCAGCCGTAACTTAGCAGGAATCCCAGGAACATAATAATTGTTCCAAAGATAAACAAATTCCTGATAATTAATTCATTGTTCTTCTTACAGTCGAGAATCATTTTGCCCACATAGAAACCGAGCAATACATGCCCGATACTTCCCAGGCAACTCAACAACCCTTCCGGATCAAAGGCGATGCGGGTTCCGTCTGCCAGATAATCATGGTACATATGCGTATTTCCGAACAGTGCACGGTCGACTATTGCAATTATATTATCTTCCGACAACGTCTGGCTGCCGGTAGCGGCTAAAAGTATCCAGTAAAACAGCAGTATTCCGGCTGCTGTCTGTAAAATATATTTATGCTTAACGGATAATCCGATCAGTGAGCCGATCCCGTAAGCCAGTGCCAGCCGCTGCATAACCCCCAGGATACGCAGGTTTTCGAAATTGGAAAATCCGTTGTAGCAGAGATGTCCGAATAAATTCAAGGCAAATCCGACCAGGAAGATCAGCACGGTCCGTTTCAGTACTTTCGTAACACTTTCTCCGGATAATTTGAAGTCGTATTTCCGCAATGAAAAGAACATGGAAACTCCCATAATAAACATAAAGAACGGGAATACCAGATCGGTAGGAGTGAGGCCGTTCCATGATGCATGCCGTAGCGGAGCATATACATATCCCCAGCTTCCCGGATTGTTCACCATGATCATCCCTGCAATTGTAATACCTCTCATTACGTCCAGTGAGAGCAGTCTTCCTGATTGTGCCATAATTTTAGATTATTCGGTTATAAAACGCAAATGTAAGTAAAAAGAATAGGATTATATAGAGAATAAAATGGAATAAGAATTAATATATTGAAGGTGGATTAAGTAAAATATCTCTATCCTATTGATAGGGGTATTTCTTGTTTTTCATGTCTTCACAATAGTGAAAACGGAAAAGATATGAAACGATTGTTGTTATGGATGGTGTTGTTGCTCCCTGTTGTTGCCGGGGCAAAAGAGGAAGAGGCATTCAGGAGATGGGAATTTGCTCTTTCAGGAGGGTTGAATAATAACTACTCCTGGGAGGTGGAGCCGGCGTTTACTTTCTTTGTTTGCCGGTATGTCGGTATAACAGGAGGTGTTAATTTTACAGGACAGTTTTACGATGAATATTATTCCGGCTCTGCTCCGGGAAACATGAGATGGTATATCGGTTCGGATGAATCGAATGTAAAACGGATACTTTTCCGTCCGGCTCTCCGGTTGCGTACACCCAATATAAACAGGTGGGGAGATCGTGACCTGAAGGTGACGTTCAATATGGAACCCGGCGTATATATGGTTGTTCCTGCCAACGAAACGCTTCGGGTGGGTTATGAAAATGAAAAACAACCCACTCCGGCTCTGCATACGGAAGATATGACTAACCTGAATGGGGATTGGTTATATTGGAATGTAAGGAGTTTTATGCAGATCGAAGTAGAAAGCTGGGTATTTTCAGCCGGATATACCATTTCTAACTATGATGTGTATGGCGGTCGCCGTAACCTCGTGATTGAACGGAAACCGTTGAACGATATGCTATGGAAAAAGAAGATGACGCATTCGTTCTTCCTTTCCATAGGCATTCAGTTTTAGAAATTATTTTACAGCTTCTTCCGCTTTCCTGACAGCTTCGTTGATGTTGGAGCAGATATTATCCGGTCCGATCTTCTTGTCGAATCCGGATTTGGTCAATACCCGGCGTACATCTTCGTTTACTCCGGATAATATCATATGGATATTTTCTGCTTTCGACAGACGGAACAGGCTTTCCAGATTATGCAGACCGGTCGAATCCATGAACGGGACTTTGCGCATGCGGATGATACGCACTTTAGGTTTGTCACCTATGATATTCATGACGTCGTCGAACTTATTTGCTATGCCGAAGAAGAACGGACCGTCGATTTCGTACACTTCTACGCCTTTCGGTAAAGTCAGCACTTCTTCATCATGATGGATTTCTCCTTCATCGGACAGGTCGATCTCGTCTTTGGAAACAGACACATGCGTCGTTTCCGCTACCCGTTTCATAAACAGGAACATGGCGATCAGCAAACCTATTTCAATGGCGATGGTCAGGTCGAAAATAACGGTCAGTAAGAATGTGACCAGCAAAACTGAAACATCGCTTTTCGGATTCTTCATCAACGAACGGAAGGTACGCCATTCGCTCATATTATAAGATACAATAATCAACACCCCTGCCAGGCAAGCCATCGGAATATGCTTGGTAAGCGGTCCGAGAAATAACAGGATCAGCATCAGTACGACTGCATGGATAATACCGGCAACAGGTGTACGGCCTCCGTTGTTGATATTGGTCATCGTACGGGCAATTGCTCCGGTAACGGGAATACCTCCGAAAATGGGAACAATGATATTGGCGGCTCCCTGGGCGATCAGTTCCGTGTTCGAATTATGCTTATCTCCCGTTACACCGTCGGCTACAGTTGCCGAAAGAAGTGATTCGATAGCCCCCAACATGGCGATGGTAAAAGCCGCAGGAAGCAGGAGATTGATTGTTTCCATATTGAAAGAAATAGCTTCCGGTTGCGGGAGGGAAGCATTGATGGTGAAACGGTCGCCAATGGTTTCAATACCTGCGATACCCAGATGATTGCGCATAATATATACGATGACTGTCATGACGATAATAGCAATCAACGATCCCGGTATCTTTTTGGAAAATCGGGGAGAGATGGCAATAATAAGTATACTGACAATCCCTATTACAAACGACCAAGGATTGACCGTATGGAAATGTTCGAAGTAAGCAATCCATTTGGAGATAAAATCGGCCGGCACTTTTTCCATCGTCAGTCCGAACAGGTCTTTCATCTGTGTGGTAAAAATAGTCAGTGCGATACCGCTGGTAAAGCCGACAACGATCGGGTAGGGGATGAACTTAATGACTGTGCCGAGTTTTAATGCTCCCATAATTACCAGTATGATACCGGCGATAACGGTTGCAATGGCAAGTCCTTCGATACCGAAATTCTGTATGATACCGTATACGATGACGATAAATGCTCCCGTCGGTCCCCCGATCTGCACATTGCTGCCTCCCAGAAAAGAGACAATGAACCCACCGATAATAGCGGTGATCAATCCTTTTTCCGGACTAACTCCCGAAGCAATACCGAATGCGATGGCAAGCGGAAGGGCTACAATGCCCACAATGATCCCTGCCATCAGGTCTGCCATGAATTTTTCTTTGGAATAGTTTTTCAGTGCCGAGATCAACTTGGGCTGAAAATCAAATTTACGTTCCATCTTTCTGCCTAGTATGTTAAATTTTGATGCAAAGATACAATAATATTTAGCGTAAAGCATAAAATATAGGATATATTGTAATGTCGACATTGCAAATGTGGTAAAAATTGTATCTGTATCTGTCCTGAACTAATGATTACTTGTCTTTCGGGAGAAAAGTAATAGATGGAATTTATCTGTGGATAGATATATTTTAAGTAAAAGAATGAATTAAAGTATTAAACATTTTCCTACTTTTGAGAGTTATTTCAATAGGGCGATCTTACAAACTCATTTTATACTACATATATAATTAGCATTATGGAAAAAAGTATTAAAGGTACACGTACCGAACAGAATCTGCTTAAATCATTTGCCGGAGAATCTCAGGCAAGAAGTCGTTACACATTTTTTGCAAGCGTAGCTAAAAAAGAAGGTTACGAACAAATAGCCGGTGTATTTATGGAAACAGCTGAACAGGAAATTACTGCTTGTTATCCGGCCGGTGTGATCGGCACAACAATGGAAAATCTGGCTGCTGCTGCTGACGGTGAGAACGAAGAGTGGGCTGACTTATACCCTGCATTCGCTGACATCGCAGAAGAAGAAGGCTTCAAAAACATTGCTGTTGCTTTCAGAATGATTGCTAAAGTAGAAGCTGAACACGAAAGACGTTACCGTAAACTGTTGGCTAACTTGACAGAAGGCAAAGTATTCGAAAAAGACGAAGCTATCTTCTGGCAGTGCCGTAACTGCGGTTTCGTGATCGAAGGCAAGAAAGCGCCGATGAAATGTCCGGCATGCGAACATCCGCAGGCATTCTTCGAACCGATGAAGCAGAACTATTAAAATCAGATTTTAATTAAAAAATTAAGCGTCCTTATCCAATATATTGGGGATAAGGACGTTTTTTATTTGTATTCATGCGAATAAAATATATCTTTACCAGCCATTAATACTTAATTCTAATTTCTTCTGAATAGTTGGCAGAATGAGCATATCGATAAAAGACCTAAATAAGGTGTATCCGAACGGAAACCACGCCTTGAAAGACATTAATCTGGAGATACCTACGGGCATGTTTGGACTGCTCGGGCCCAATGGTGCCGGTAAATCTACATTGATGCGTATCCTGGTTGCATTAATGGAACCGTCGTCAGGACAGGTGAATATTTGCGGATACGATCTGTTCAAACAGCGGAAGGAGATCAGGGGAATATTAGGTTATCTCCCGCAGGATTTCCGTTTCTTCGCCAAATATAAGACACATGAATTTCTGGATTATGCGGCCCGTTTATCAGGCATGACGAATGGCAAGCAACGCAAGCAGGCAGTCGATGCCATGCTGGAAAATGTCGGTCTTTTCGATGTGCGCGAACGGTATGCGAATAAACTGTCGGGCGGTATGAAACGCCGTCTGGGTATTGCCCAGGCATTGATCCACCATCCGAAGGTGATAATTGTGGACGAACCGACGACAGGGTTGGACCCGGAAGAACGTATCCGTTTCCGTAATCTGCTGTCGGAAGTCAGTGAGAATGATGTGACGATTATCCTTTCCACTCATATTGTGGGAGATATATCCAGTACCTGCAACTGCATGGCGTTGATGAACAAGGGACAGGTTTCCTTTTACGGTTCTCCGCAGGATATGTTGAAACAGGCGGAAGGGAAAGTTTGGCGCATTAAAGTGACAAGTGATGAACTGCACGAGGTGGATAAGAAATATCCTGTTATCCTTCCGGTTCGGGTTGGGAAGTGCAGGTGGTGGCCGACGAGATCGAAGGGTATGAGGCTGAATCGTATCCTCCCAATCTGGAACATGCTTATGTATATTATATGGAAAATAAATTGAATCTCTGGACCAATGATTAGTAACCTTTTACTTTACCCCCTATGTCGTTTGTCAACAATATACAATCGGTAGCAAAATACGAAAGCAAGATATTGATCCGAAGCTGGTTCTTTAAGGTGTTTACTGTGCTGGCTCTTCTGATACTCGGATTCTTTGACTTTGGTATGTTGGTTGCCGACAATGGCGGAGGCATGTGGATGTTGAAAGCGCTCCCTTCCAATCTCCCTTACCTGAACCTGCTTTTACTGAATACCGGGCAGGCAGTCATATCGATATTCCTTGCTTCGGAGTTTTTGAAAAGGGATAAGAAGCTGGATACCTCCGAGGTCTTTTATGTCCGTCCGTTGAGCAATGCGGAGTATGTGATCGGAAAGATATGGGGAAACCTGCGGGTTTTCCTGATACTGAACCTGATCGTCATGGGAATGGCTCTGATATTTAATTTTATAGGATCGGGCATGTCGGTAGACTGGCTATCGTATCCGGTTTATTTCCTGCTGATAAGTATTCCGACACTGATCTTTATCATCGGATTGTCCATCTTCCTGATGCTGGTACTGAAAAATCAGGCGCTGACCTTTATTATCTTATTGGGATATATCGGGTTGACATTGTTTTATATCAGCGATAAGTTTTATTACCTGTTCGATTATATGGCTTATAGTCTGCCGCTGGTTAAATCGACTATCGTGGGCTTTACCAATCTGGAAGTTGTATTGAATCACCGGGCGATCTATTTCTTTGCCGGATTGGCTTTTATCTTTTTTACGATCTTTCTGTTCAGGCGGTTGCCCAATTCGTCGCGCAGTAATTATCCGTGGTTGTTCCTTTCGTTTTGTATGCTGCTGATAAGTGGGGCGGCCGGATATAAACATGTTCATTCCATCCTGGGAGAAGGGGAGGTGCGTACCCTTTACACCGAGATCAATAATAAGTATGTGAATACTCCCAAGATGATAATCAATCAATACGATATATCACTCGAACAGCAACCGGAACGAGTGGTTTCGGAGGTGGAAATGAAAGGGATGGCTTTGCAGCCGGCGACTGTTTTCACTTTTTGCCTGAATCCCGGTTTGCAGGTGGAGGAAATAAAAAGAGGAGGGAAGCCTCTTGATTTCAAGAGGGATAATCAGATACTGCTGGTCGATTTCGGTGAGGAGGTTTTACCTGGCGATACGGTATCTTTCTCTATCAGGTATAGCGGGAAAATTGACAGTAAGTTCTGTTACCTGGATATTCCGGCAGAGGTTTTGCAGAAAGAGCGCAGGGATTTCCTGTTCAATATAGATAAGCAATATGTGTTTCAGACACCGGATTATCTGTTGTTCACTCCCGAAACATACTGGTATCCGCGCCCCGGAACCTCCTACAGCAATATGAGTCCGGACTGGCAGCAGACTTATTTCAGTAAATTCGGTTTGCGAGTAAAGCCTCTTCCGGGTCTCACCCCGCTTTCGCAAGGGGAGGGAGTGAAAGGAGAGGACGGCGTTTATTCGTTTGCCTCCGAATATCCGGCACAGGCAATTTCCGTGATTGTGGGTAAGTACAAACAGCAAAGTCTGGAATCGGACAGTACATTATATAGTATATGGCACATTGAGGGAAACGATTATTATACGGCTACTTTCGATTCCATACTCGATACCATCCCCAGCTTTATCCGTAATATGAGAGATAATCTGGAACGTAACTATAAACTGAGTTATCCGTTCAGCCGTTTCTCGATTGTGGAAGTGCCTGTTCAGTTCTCCACCTATACCCGTGCCTGGTCGCAGGCTCAGGAAGCTGTACAGCCCGAGATGGTCCTGTTCCCGGAAAAAGGATGTATGTTCGGCCAGCTGGACGTGGACAAGATGTGGCGTAACCAGGTGAAGTGGTCGAAGCGGGGAGGACGTGAGATAACGGAAGAAGAGGCAAAGATACGTACACTGAACAACTTCTTCTGGATATTCCAGCGGCCGGAAGGAAACTATAATTTCTCATCCAGCGGCCGTGGTAATTATAATATCAGTTCGCAGGCAAACCCTTATTTCCTGTTCCCGCAATTGTATAATTACCGGTACAATATATTTTCTCCCGAATGGCCGGTCGCCAATACTGCGATCGAACTTTATCTGCAAAAGAAATCGGATAACTATGGCTGGGAGCGTGAGATCAATGGCATCAGTAACAATGAAAAAGCCAGCTTGCTGATGGAAAAGCAAACCTTTAAGGAGTTGCTGGGTAATGTGGAATACCGTGATTTGCTGGAGAATATTATCAGTTTAAAGACTTATCGGTTGTTTGCTATTCCTGAGATCAATATCGGGGTGAATGCATTCAGGGATTCGCTTTATACATTACTCGAACGGAATACTTTCCGGAATATCCAGTTTGAAAGTTTACTGGATACGTTGGGGATGATTAGCCATGCGGATATCCGGTCGGGATTGGAGGAATGGTCGCATCCTACGCCTCTGCCAATTTATAGCCTGGGACGACCGGAAGTGACAAAAATCACTAACCGGGGACAGGAATCTTTTGTCCTGAAAATGCAGGTCAGCAATAATTCGGATTATGATGGAATTATACATATCGATATTCAGGGAGTCGGAAGAAGCAGCCAGAACGATATCGATCCGCGTACCAGCCGGAAGATTTCGTTGGAAGCTCACCAGACAAAGGAACTGGTATCCGTTTGGGAGGATGCTCCCCGTGATGTAACCGTCAATACCTTGATATCCGGTAATTTGCCGAGTGTGATCAATCAACCTGTCGGAAATATCAGACAGGAGAGAAGGCAGAATATAGATGCAGAAGGAGATTTTATAATTTCCGATTCCTCTTTCGGGACGGAGGGAGAAATTATTGTAGATAATGAAGACAGTACATTGTTCATCCTTTCCGAACCGGATGTAGTGGGGTTATTACCTAAATGGCTGGATAAGGTGGAAGATACTTCATTCAAGTATTCAGGTGTTTCCAGCTGGCGGCCTCCATTGGAATGGACGGCAACCACCAATGCAAACTATTACGGTAAATATATTCGTTCCGCTTATGTGATAAAGAGCGGCAACGGTAGCCAGACGGCAACCTGGAAAATTCCTGTCCCGTCGGAGGGTACCTATGATGCCTATTATTATGTAAGTAAGGATAACGAACTCCGGTATAATGACCGGGCCCAGGGGGAATATCGTTTCAGGATCAGACAGGGGGAAGAAAGCGAAGATGCGTATATCAACCTCCGGAAAGCGAATGAAGGATGGGAACAGCTAGGTGTCTATTATTTTGTGGCCGATACGGCTTACATTACCCTAACGAATGAATGTAAATTAAGAAGTGTAACGGCCGATGCCGTCAAACTGGTAAAACGATAATCATTAAAACAGTCTACTTATATGCAAAGAGAGTTAGTATGGATGAAAAAGATGATCCTTGTGGTTGTTCTCCTGTCGGGAATACCTCTGTTTTCCCACGGACAACTGTCACTGACCATCGAGAAGGCATTGGATATAGCAGAAGAGAACAGTCCGACCCTGCGCCGTTCGCACATGAACCTGGACCGGTATCAGGAAACGCTGATAGCCCAGCGGGCTTCCCTTAAATCCAAATTCTCACTGAACCTGAATCCCCTGGATTATAGTAAGAACAGGAGTTTCGACAATCGTTTGTCGCAATGGTATACAAACGAAAAACTCAGTACCAGCGGAACATTCCGGGTGGACCAGCCTATCTTGTGGACGGATGGTGAGATTTCGTTGATCAATACGTTCGGCTGGCAGGATAATAATTCGAATATCGACGGTGACAAGAATAGTAATAAGGCGTTTAACAACAACCTCTATCTGCAACTTTCGCAACCAATCTTTACTTACAATAAGCGAAAGATGGAGTTGAAACAGATCGAGTATGATTACGAGAATGCCCATATCAGCTATGCTCTCCAACGCTTGAATACCGAAAAAGACATCACCAACCAATTCTATAGTGTTTATATGGCGCAAAGTCAGTTGGCTATTACCCGCGAAGAATTGGTGAATGCCCAGCAAAGCTACGATATAATAAAGAATAAGGTGGAAGCTGATCTGTCAGCCAAAGACGAACTGTTTCAGGCGGAACTGAACCTGGCAACCGCCCGCTCTTCGGTAGAAGAACAGCAAGTCTCCCTGGAGAATGCAAAAGATAAACTAAAACAGGCATTGGGTATGAACCTGGATGACGACTTGATGGTTTTTGCCGAGATAGATATCAAACCGATCGATGTTAACCTCCGGCAAGCGATAGATCACGGTCTGCAATCGCGCCTGGAGCTTCGCCAGCGGGAAATTGAAAGTGATGAACTTGGTTTCGATATGATCAAGACGAAGGCCTTGAATGAATTTAAGGGAGATATCTCACTCTCTTTTGGTTTGATAGGTGACAACAAACGTTTTCAGAATATCTATGAAAACCCGACACAGAACCCGCGGGTGGCAATCAGCTTTACGGTGCCCATTTTCGACTGGGGAGAAAAGAAAGCCCGTGTCCGTGCGCAGAAAGTGGCCCAGAATATCAACAAACTCGATTTCCATGAAGATAAAGTCGATATCGAATTGAATATCCGCCAGGTATGGCGTAGCCTGGAAAACTTACGGACACAGATAGAGATTGCCGAACAGAACGTGCTGAACGCACAGCGTACATACGATCTGAACCTGACCCGTTATCGTGAAGGCGATCTGACCGGAATGGAAATGAGTCAGTTTCAGACACAGTTGTCGAATAAGAAGATATCTTATACACAAGCCCTGATCAATTACAAGATCGAATTGTTGAATCTTAAAATACTTTCCCTGTACGACTTTGAGTTGAATGCTCCGATCGTTCCGATGAAAGACTTTATATCAGAAAAATAATCAGCCATGAAACAGTATAGTCATACCTTTGTATCTTTTGTATTACTTGCCATAGTAACAACCGGTTGTAACAATCAGCCGCAGAATCCTCCCAGCGATATAGCCACACCGGTTTCGGTAACGGAACTGAAAAAAGGTTCTATCAGTAAACTGATTAACACGACCGGGACGGCACAGCCTACATATGGAGTTGATCTTAACTCGGAAATGAGCGGTCTGTACAAACTCCAGATCAACCCGAAGACAGGAAGACCTTTCAAACTGGGCGACCTGGTCTCTAAAGGACAGTTGATTATCCATCTGGAAGATAAGGAATATGAGAACGGTATTGCCATAGATGCCAAGGAATTGAGTCTGGAAATAGCGGAACAGGAACAGTCGAAACAGAAAGCCCTTTATGAAAAAGGCGGTGTGACCCTGAGCGAAATGCGTAATACCGAAGTGAAAGTGACGAATGCCCGTTATGACCTCGAGAATGCCCGGATCAATCTGGAGAAGATGAATATAAAGGCTCCTTTCGACGGTGTTATTGTCGATCTGCCTCATTACACGACTGATGTGCGGGTAGAACAGGGAAAACCGATGGTGGGTATTATGGATTATGCCCGGATGTACATGGATGTCAACCTGCCGGAAAGTGCTATCAGTTATGTCAAATCGGATCAGCCTGTATTTATTACGCATTATACATTGCCGGAAGATACATTGAAGGGAGTGATAAGCGAACTTTCGCCGGCTATCAGTACGGAAACACGCACATTCAAGGGAAAAGTGATGATACAGAACAATGACCTGAAACTGCGTCCGGGAATGTTCGTCAAGGCGGATATCGTCGTTGACAGGGCCGACAGTGCTATCATCATTCCGAAAGACGTGGTACAATCCAACCGTCGCCGCAAATTTGTGTTTATAGTGGATAAGAATACGGCTATCCTGCGGAATATCAAGACCGGAATGGAAGACGAGAACAATATCGAGGTTCTGGAAGGCCTTCGCGAAAACGACAACCTTGTCACCAAAGGCTTTGAAACATTGAAGGAGAACAGTAAAGTGAAAGTACAGAAATAGAAAAAGGTGAACTATCTGTTTGTAGTAACGGGAGTAACCAATTCCCCTCTTGAGAGGGGATAAGGGGTGTGTTAAAGCTAGTTATAGAGCGAAACTGTAACACACCCCCTTCCCCCTCTCAAGAGGGGAGCCAGGTACAACCGGTCAATAATCGGATAGTTCGAACTTGACAATATTTGAGTCTTCTGCATTTCTTTTTTAGAACAAATGAAAGGAAGGTTATTAGCCTAAGCAAGTTCTCCTTTAGAAATTCCCCACCTTTTTTGTTTATGTGGGGAATTTTCCCCCTAATAGTGGGGAATAATCCCCATTGCAACGGGGAAAAACACCCACTATTATGGGGAGTATGTTATAGTTCAGCTATTTCTATTGGCATAGATGATTGATAATTTTAAATCAAACACACCTTTTCTAACAAGCAAATCATTTATCTTTGTGCAACTTATTATAAAGAAAAGAGAGTTATGAAGAAAAGTTTTTTGTATTTGTTTACCGTGCTTTGTACGTTAAATATGTTTACCGCTTGTAGCAATGATGATGATTCGAAAGATCCGAATGGCTTGGAAGTAAATGCCACTTACTCCGGTGAAAATCTTGATTTGAAGTATAGCGATGTCGCTTTGTTGGGCAAGGAAATTTCTTTTGAGACAAAAGACGGTAAGACGGCTACACTCACTATGAAAGGTACTTTTGATATGAGTGTCATTAGTGGACTTATCAACGGCGGATCGAAATCCGCATTAATTCCTAATCTGGTTCCCGGCGTAATTCCGGGAGAAATTACTACAACGATATCGAATGTTCCCCTGACTTTATCCGGAGAGAAATATACGTTTGAAGGAACAGATTCAGGCAACGGACGTGAAGTAAAATACACCGGCAGCGTGGAAAAAGACAAGCTGGTCCTCTCTCTGAACGTAACCATGCCGAAGAATGACCTGACTGGTAACTGGAACCTGGCAGTACAGCAGCCGTTGAACCTTGTCTGGTCGGCAGGCGACGCAACGATCGACCTGAGTGGTTTAGGTATCTCCGGAATCTCCGGCCCGATTCCTGTATCGACGGCTGCACCTATGATTGGACAGTTTGCAGGTCCTATGCTGCATCAAGTACTTAAAAGCATTTCATACGGAGAAGACGGAAACATTACTGCCCGTTATATGAAAAAAGGAGCATCCGACTGGCAGTCTTCCCCGCTTAACCTGGCACAGTATTACATCAAAAATAATAAATTGTATGTGCAATTAAATATTGCCCAGATCCTGGCAACAGTGGAGGCTAACAAGTCTAAAGCGGATATAGGTAGCAGTGAAATCCTGAAATTCCTGGAGGCGATTAAGTTGATCGCTCCTTACCTTTCAGACGGTGTTCCTTTGAGTTACAGCGTTTCGAACGGAACGGCGCAAGTCACTCTCGGATATGACGTATTGGGAAAACTGTTTGCTTTGCTGACCGATGAAGATTTGTCCGGTTTGATTTTGGGAAAATTACCTGATAATTTCAAGGCTGTTATGGCACAAATTCCGGGTATCCTCGAAAAGACGGATGATGTAAATGTAACCTTGATCCTGCAAAAGCAATGATAGCATTACGATTTTTTGAATGAAAAAAGGCAGTTGGTTTATTCCAGCTGCCTTTTCTTACTCAATCTCCGATCGATCGCAGCCACCTTCTTCAAGATATATGGCAGGTTTGTTGGTCAGTTTGACTTTCACTTTCTTGCCTACGCAGGGACATAGTGTTAAAAATCAATAGTGATTTCCTAAGTATGAACGGCATAATTATTATTACAGACCTTAACTTTGAAAAGGAATAATAACTATCTTTGCCCCCGATTAATATTAAACTTAAAAAATAATGAAGAAAAATTTATTGTACTTGTTTGCTCTGATCTGCTCTGTGAGCCTGTTTACGGCTTGTAGTGATGATGATGAAAAAACAGATGACAGTTGGAAAGCTGTTTCTGCTACATATTCTGCAGAGACACTTAAGTTAAGCTTGGATGGCACTGAAGTTTCAGATCAATCTGTAAAAGTAATTGCTAATTCTGCAGAGTCAGCAAGTGTCGTTTTAACAAAACTTATTCCAGGCGAAGCTGAAATTACAGTGGATGCTAAAATGCTTAAAACAGGAGAAAACTATGCGTTAGAAGGTGAAAATAAGACAGATTTACGTACAGTATCTGTAAAAGGGTCGGTAGAATCTGGAATTTTGACACTGGATGTTAAATTGAAAATAACAGCACCTATTGCTGGAACATGGAAATTAGCAGAAATAAAGAAAGACGAAAATGATAGTTTTGTTTCTGGGCCGCTATTCATGACTTGGGAAGCCGAGGATGGGACTTTGTTAGGAGGCTTTTTGCCGATAGAATCAATACCGGCTTTAGCTGGTCCTTTAGGAAGTTTAGTTTTAGGACAAGTACTTCAAAATGTTACATTTCAGGATAACGGACAAATTGTAGCATCTTATTCTAAAAGTGGAATTAGTCTGGATAAACCAGTGACTCCGTCTTGGGAGACTTCAGAAGAAGGTTACGCAGCCTATAATGTAACTGAGACTCAGATTCTCGTCTTTTTGAATTTGGAAAAGATCATAGCAGGATCAAAATCAGAACAATCTTCATTTGATCCATTAATAGAATTAGTTAAGAATGGAATACCTGTAAATTACGAAATTGCTTCTGATGGAAATTCGGCAAGAGTATATATCGACAAAGAGCTTGTTGATAAAATCGTACCGTTGCTTCCTATGCTATCCGGTATGATTGAAGATAATGCTTTAGGTGGAATGGGAGCTTTTGTAAAAGGACTCTTGGATTCATTCCCCGAAGCAATGAATAAAACAACTAAATTAGAAATTGGTTTGAATTTAGTGAAATAAGTTTGAACTAAAATCCGATATAACTATAAGATCTCTATCAGGTTGTTGCAACTAGTTGCAACAACCTGATATTTTTTTAGCTATAAATAGCATTTTTGTGATTCTACACTACTTTATGGGAGATGTTATTAATAAAGAATGTTCTATTTTTAAGGACTTATCAGGAGAGGTATGTTTACAAAAAAAATGTTCTTATCTTCGCACCCTATTAACATTAATAATAATATTAAACGTAATTTACTATGAGTAAAAAATTAGTCTATTTATTTGCATTGATTTGTTCTATCGGCTTATTTACAGGATGTAGTGACGATGAGGAAGAAATAGTTGACAACAGCTGGGAAGAGTTGGTAGGTGATTACAGTGGAGAAAATTTAGTGCTTTCATATGGTGATATGGCTCTAACCGGAAAGAAAGTTACTTTCTCGGCTACCAATGGTAACAATGGGAAACTTTTACTGAATAATATAATCCCGGGAGAAAATGAAACTACAATCTCTAATGTCGAGGTTAAAAACAGCGAATTTTCAGGAACAGCTACTACTACTTATGCTAATGTGGAGTATGCCGGTTCTGTCAAAGAGAAAGTAATGACATTGAAATTGACTGTCGTAATGAATGACCCGAACGGATGGGCGAAAACTTATAGTCTGGCGGATTATACGACCGGACCACTCGAATATAACGGATATGAGAATCCAAACGCTGTACTTGCGGGTGCTGGTTACGTCAACTATGTTTGTGTTACATCTTCTTCTGATTACGGTACATCTTACGGAGCCATGTTCAGAGGTCTTTTCGGGATACTTCTTCCACAAGTATTAAATTCGGTTACTTTAGGTACAGAT
>OHQM01000339.1_pt1 | contig 25572 bp, 28 predicted proteins | sample 1577941 | NCBI WGS metagenome assembly OHQM01 (sample SAMEA3879604, study PRJEB24766) | human gut metagenome | biome: human-associated habitat; feature: feces | place: USA | collected 1985/1987
CCCCCGCCTGTCGCGTCCAACGGCAACAAGATCGCACAAAACACAAAACCCGACACAAAAAAACACCCTTGAATCAAGGGTGTTTCTCTTTGCCGATACAGTTCGGTGTGAATTACGCTTTTTGAAGGACTTCTTTGAGTCTGAGGTCGACGCGGTGTTTCTCGTCGATTTTGATAACCTTGACGAGAACGATGTCACCGACGTTGACGACGTCCGTCACTTTGTCAACTCTTTCTTTGGAGAGTTTGGAAATGTGAATCATACCGTCTTTGCCGGGAGCAAAGTTTACGCTTGCGCCGAACTGACCTTTGTCGTTTTCCATAATCTTGACGACTTTGCCTTCATACACGTCGCCGACTTCCACGTCGCGGACGATGTTCTCGACGATGGTGCGCGCCTTGCGGATTGCTTCCATATCGTTGGACGCGATGAAGATGGTTCCTTCGTCGTTGATGTCGATTTTGACGCCGGTTTCTTCGATAATCTTGTTGATGGTCTTGCCGCCGCTGCCGATTACGTCGCGAATCTTATCAGGGTCGATGGAGAAGGACACAATCTTGGGAGCCCATTTGCTGAGTTCCGCGCGAGGTGCGGGAAGAACTGCGAGCATCTTGTCCAGAATGTTGAGTCTGCCCTGTCTTGCCTGTTCGAGAGCTTTGGTGAGGATTTCTTCGTCGATACCCTTGATTTTGATGTCCATCTGAATGGCGGTGATGCCTTCGGAAGTACCCGCAACCTTGAAGTCCATATCGCCGAGGAAGTCTTCAAGACCCTGAATGTCGCTGAGGACGGCTACTCTGTGGTGTTCCGCGTCTTTGATAAGTCCCATTGCGATACCTGCGACGGGTGCTTTGATGGGAACGCCTGCGTCCATAAGTGCGAGCGTGCTGCCGCAAACGGACGCCTGAGAGGTCGAACCGTTGGAGCTCAGGATTTCGCTGACGGTACGGATTGCGTAAGGGAACTCTTCTTCGCTGGGAAGGACGGGTTCGAGAGAACGTTCTGCAAGTGCGCCGTGACCGATTTCACGTCTGCCGGGGCTGCGGAGAGGTTTCGCCTCACCCGTGGAGTAACCGGGCATGTTGTACTGGTGCATATATCTCTTGTAGTACTCGTCGTCGAGACCTTCGAGTTTCTGAACTTCGGAGATGGTGCCGAGAGTTGCAAGAGTCATTGCCTGAGTCTGACCTCTGGTGAACACGGCGGAACCGTGAACTCTGGGAAGCATGCCTACTTCGCACCAGATAGGACGGATTTCCGTAAGCGCTCTGCCGTCGGGACGTACGCCGTTGTCGAGTATCTTTGCACGGACTTTCTCTTTTTTGAGATAATACAGGCTGTCAAGGATGAATTTGGTCTTCTTCGCGACGTCTTCGAAATCGTTTGCGAAATGTGCAAGAACGTCTTCGTTGAGGGCGTCTTCACGCACTTCTCTTTCCGTGCGGTCGAAACTTTCGAGCACGTAATCCATCTTCTTGTCGGCGTAAGCACGGACTGCCGCGTCGATGTCTTCGGGGATTTTTTCGAGTTCGATTTCCATCTTGGGTTTGCCGACTTCGGCAACGATACCTTCGATGAACGACACAATTTTCTTGATTTCTTCGTGACCGAACAGAATTGCGCCGAGCATTTCTTTTTCGGTGATGATGTCCGCACCCGCTTCAACCATCATGATTGCGTCCTTGGTACCGGACAGGCTGAGGTGAAGTCTGGATTTGGCGCGCTGTGCGCTGTCGGGGTTGATGACGTATTCGCCGTCCACCATACCGACCACGACAGAGCCCGTAGGACCCGCAAAAGGTATATCGGAGATAGAAAGCGCGACGGACGAACCGATCATTCCGAACACTTCGGGAGGAATGTTGGTGTCAACGGACAGAACCGTTGCGATAACGGAAACGTCGTTGTACATTCCCTTGGGGAACAAAGGACGAATGGGACGGTCGATAAGGCGGGAAGTAAGGATTGCCTTGTCGGACGCGCGGCCTTCTCTCTTTTTGAAACCGCCGGGGATTTTGCCGACGGCGTACATTTTTTCTTCGTAGTCCACGCTCAGGGGGAAGTAATCCATACCTTCGCGGGGTTCTTTTGCCATAGTTGCGTTGACCATAACCACGGTGTCGCCGCAACGGACGATACAGCTTCCGTTAGCCTGACCGCAGTAAGCGCCGGTTTCGACGGTGACTTCTCTGCCGCCGATAGTTGTTTTGAAGATTTTTCTTTCCATTTTAACTCCTTCTGGATATTCCGTCATATCCGTTTTTATAAAAAATCGGGTGCGAAAACAACGCACCCGACCGATTTTACTTTCTCAGTCCCAAAGAAGCGACGATAGCACGATAACGTTCGATATCGGTTTTCTTGAGATAGTCGAGAAGACTTCTTCTCTGACCGACCATCATAAGCAGACCGCGTCTGGAGTGGTGGTCTTTGTTGTGAACTTTAAGGTGTTCGGTGAGTTCCTGAATTCTGCCGGTGAGGAGTGCGATCTGCACTTCGGGGGAACCGGTGTCGCCTTCTTTGCGACCGTACTTTGCAATGATTTCCTGTTTTTGAAGTTTATCCATTGTTTAGCCTCCTTCGTTGGATAAATGATTCGCTCCAAACCAAGTCCGACCACGGAGTTTCGGACGGACCTCGTAAGAAGTACCTTGCCTATATTATCACACGGACAAAATAAAGTAAAACGATTTCACCCCCGTTTTTCAATTGTTTTTATATAAACACTTTCTTTACCGAGAAAGCACTCCACCTGCTGAGCCATAGCAGCACATACAATTCTCCGCCGATTTTTGATGGCTTCGACCCCACTGTCAACGCCGCCTGTTACCTTACCAAGAAGTGCTCTACCTACTAAGCTTCACCGCTTATCGATTATTTTGCCTGTTTGCGGCGTCCTGCTCCTACCTGCCTTTCTGCCCCTGACTTTACCAAGGTACAACCCGAAACAAAAGGGGCATTGCCCGCCGCAAAATACCCCTTCCAAATCTCCAAAATACCACAATATCTTGTGCTTTTTCTCCCCTCGAATTTCTCTGGCTGTCAGCCCTTTTCCCGATTTGACAGCCAAATACAGCCAATCTCGATTTCACACCGTTTTTCCGCGACTTTCCCCGCCTTTCGAACTGACTGTTTCTGCCCCGCTCTTACGAGGTTTTTATAGTCGAAATTTGCCAACACATAACGACTCACCCATTGCTTTTCTCACCTCCATATATTAAACTGTTTATGTAAAAAATCAACCCCATACCCCAAAATCGGCAATGCCAGATTATCTCAAAACATACCTTGCCTATGAAATGCGTAATCAAGCGGAATGTCATACAATGCAAACATTGCGGCGACATAATTGAGTCGTGCCACGTTCACGATTTTAAATACTGTTCGTGCGGCAAATGCGCCGTAGACGGCGGTCACGATTATCTTCGGCGCTGTTTTATGACATCGGAGGAAGAAGACTTTATCGAACTTTCCGAACACGAGTTTATCCCGGACAACAGCGACACTAAAAAATGAATAATACGAATTCCAAAATTCAAGCGCCCTGCCAAGTGTGCGGCAAAAACGTCCTTGTCGACCCGTACGGCAACGGCTTTTGCGAAAACTGCGGCTGGGTTCAAAACAGGGAGTATGACAAATGCCCCGACGATGTCCGCTACCCGAACATCGTTTCTTTCAACAAAGCAAAACAGCTTTTCGCGGAAGGAAAATCTCTCTCTCCCTCTTTTGAAGATTTCATAGAAGGCTTAAAATTCTACAAGGAAATGCAGTTCGATTACAACGGCAAAACTTACGGCGTGCTGATAAGAGACAACGACTCCGTACACTTTTATCTATTCCACTCACTCGAAACCTATCAGATATATCCTTCCGTCACCGACTTCTACGAAAAAGCCCACATCAACGGCACCCATCTCTCCTCACTTTGGTCGGAGGTGCTCAATGCAGGCTATATGTCCGCATGATTAGCATACTAGTCAATAGAAATAACTTTCCGCCACTCAAAATTTATTGGCTGTCAACCCGTTCCCGATTTTGACGGTCAAATACAACAATGAGAAAAATCAGCACGTTTTTAGGCAGTTTTACAAAGAAAATTCCCTCAGTTTTTTCGGAAATAAAATGTAGCTTTTCCCTTGCCTTCCCTGCCTATTACCCCCTCCTCCAACAACGTTCTCAAAGCGTTTTCGACGGAGGTTTTTCCTATAGACGGCACGCGTTCCATAACGTCGTTCTTCGTGAACTTCCCTATCATATTGCCGACGGCGTTTTCACTAGTTTAAGTTAATTGCTTGCACAATTGTAGTTTAAATCAAATATTGACTATATATATTATAAGCGACGTATATGCTCATGCCCCGAAATCAAACCATAATTAAATTTATATGTATCTAGAGACGATATCACTTCACACGATCTTATAACTTTAAAGAATGCAAGTTTTGCATAAAATGACGAGTTTCAGACTTCATCATATTTTTCATCACGATTGATATCTATTATTACCGATATTTAACTCGCACGGCAAGAAGTCCGGTTTTCAACTATCTGCTAATCTTTTAAACCCATAGCTTGTATAAGTTGGAACACCGTAGTACTTGCATCCCACTCCCAAATAGGGTGTCTCTGCGCCGAGGTGTTTTCTTTAACAAACTGTTTAACATACTGCTGATAAACCATTTTAGCATTATCTATCGCGTCTTTATAGCGTGGGACAAAATACTGCCTAATAAGAGCTTGATCCGTTTTATCATACCCTTGTGTGTAACCTACTTTTGCTAAATGCGCCGTTAAATCGCTGATATAACTTTGAACAGAAGTAGTCTTCCTATATGGTTCGAAATGCGCCAGCATCCAAACTTCAAAGCATTTGTTTGAGTATGCAATTTTTACTCCAGTTCTGTCTGCAAGTTCTAACGCTGGAATCAATCTACCATCTGCATAACTGTTATCAATATCAAATACACACCACACCTGATTGGCATCTGCTAAAAAACTACCTGCATATTCTACAAGACGCAGAGGATCCGCATTGTCAAATTTAACATGCACGGAATAAATGCTATGCTTTCGCCTTAATAACTCAAAATAAACTTTCTCTGTTTGCTGTCCGTTCGTTATTACATAAAAATCATTTCTTACCTTTCTTACGTCAGCTTTCCTTTTAGGCATAAATCTTCCCTCCTTAGTTCCAATACCTCATATTAGGCAGTTCCGTATAAAACCCAGCCAAATATTTTTTACTAAAAAGATCTGATTTGCGCACATTTTTATAATCTGAAAGCGACTGAAGAGTGCTCACACCATACTTATCCTTGCTTGTAAAATATATTTGATCTCTCCTTATATCTCCATCCATAAGCATAACATTGTGTGCAGTACAAATCAATTGAGCATTTTTCGAATTAACATCGATCGAATTAAAAAGATTAATGATATAATCTGCAACCAAAAAATGTAATTTTGAATCTACTTCATCGACAAAAATTACCCTACCTTGGTCAAGTGCAGCTAAAATCCACCCCATATAATAAAGTAACCGTTCTGTTCCCTCAGAATTAAAACCGCGATTTTTAAACAGCCGGACTTTTTTTAATGATGTTTCGTTATTATCTTTGTCATATGCTTGAAAGGAAGTTTCGAGGTCAATGTTAAACAAATCGGCATTCTCTTGTTTCAGCTGACCATATCCATTGGGATTAATCTGTATTTGTGTATTAAAACGCAGTACATCATTGAAATTTGACATATTAGCAACTTTGTCTTTAATTACTCTTATATCGCGTATCCCAATATCTGCTCTCTTCAAAATTTCAACCGCTTGATCCTTATATTTCCCCCCCGCGAGTGTGTAAATGTCGAAACTATTAGCATTATTTTCAAACACTATCAGCAGATTCAAAAACCACTTCATCACATCATTTAAGTAAGGAGCAATATCTAACTTAAAATTATTGCCAACAGACAAAAACAAGGTATTAGGTGTGATATTTAAAAGCTTCACAGCATCCCTGGATAATCCCGTTATTTCCAAATTTTGCCGATTTCTCTCGAATACTTTCGTAATTCTCTCTTTTCTACGCTCCAGCCATTCTCGCTCCACACGACCGTGCAGAAGAGCAAAACCATATCTATAATAGGTTTCGTTTTGTATAATTTCTACTTCATATACGCTTTCTTCATCGGAAGCACCATCATAAAACAAAAACGGCTCATTGTTTGCTATGATAGGTAATTGTGCAGCCGATTGCATAAGACAATTTCTCATATATGAAATAGCCTTAATCACATTCGACTTACCAGATGCATTAGCCCCGAATATAATGGCAGACTTTATGAATTCATTTTCCCCCTCTAAAACGACTTTCGAATCAACGGTAAACGTATTTATTCCCCTCAATTCCTTGTCGCTTGTTGCTTCCATACTCAAGTAATTCTCTTGATAAAAAGATCTGCAATTTTTAAATCTAAAACCTATAAGCATCTTGTTTTCCTCCAGACAACATCTTTCTTTGCGACAGTTATAATCTATCATATCATATGCTAAAAAACAAGCGCTTATGCCGTACTTTTGCATTTTTTTTGCAAATTCTCGTGCTAAGCTGCGAGAATATTGTCGCAATAAAAATGATTTTGCCGTTTCGGGGGGGCGGGGTGTAGCACCGGCGGAGCGTAGTCAACGGGCGTAAATTGTCGCTGAAAAATCCAATGTCTTATCACCGCTTCGGGATTATCCCGAGGCGGTTTTTATTTGTAAACCAACCCTGTTTTTACATACCGCTTTATTTTCTATATGACCGCTCTGCTGTGTCACTTGTGCACCTTGCATATTCAGCGGACTGCCCTGTTGTTTAGGCACAAGCGTTCACCAACCAGACTGCCCTATTTTCTCTCAACAATTTCCGCTCTGCTCCGTTGACTGCCGAGGCTGAATACGCAATTTGCGTTCTTCTCCGCCTGCGCTCCTCCGCTTTTGCCGAAAGGCAAAATCAAAATTCGGAGGTGAACTCTATGGAAAACAAAGTTTCCAACTCTTGCAAAGCCGAAAGAGGCTATCTTGCCGAATTCGACTTTTTCGACGGTGACGATTTCGTCACATTCAACATCATCGGATACAGCATAGACCAATCCGAAATCCTTGTCGCGGTGACGGACAGAGGAAAAATCAGCCTTGTCACTTATGACATACTGACCGACAAAACCGGCAGACGGTATTTCGAATACGGCTTTATGTTCGACAGAATTTACATCGACGACTTCGAGGAGGCGGCTTAATGAAACTGACTCTTTCAAATGTCAAGGAACTGAAACGCAACTCGTCAAGCCCGCTGTTCAAGCGGGTTTGCAATTATGTCATTGACAGATGGGGCGACTACAACGACAAGAAGTACATATTCACCGATGTGCTCAATCACGGCTGTCAATCGGGCGTCGTAACAGAACTCATCTACTACTCGGACACCGTGCGTTTCTACAAACAATATCGACAAGAAATCAACGACCTTTTGTACGACGCGATGAACGGAACGGGACTTTACGCTCCCTCCGAACTGTTCGGCAACAAGTGGGACAAAGAAGATCCGCTCGCACAAGAAATTACCAATCAAAACCTTCTCGCGTGGTTCGGATTTGAAGAAACGCTTCGGAACATCGGCTACAACTTCGAGCAACTTGAACAGTACATCTGAGGAGAAACAATTATGACAAGCAAGGAAAAAGCAATCGAGATTTTGAAACAACTGGACATATACAAGCCTTATATCGACGGCTTCCGCGAAGAGGACAAAGTGTGCTTCTTCGAAGAATTCGCCGGATTCTGGATTGACCAAGAGCCCGAAGCCTACAGGAAAATGCAAGAAATCGAACAGAAGCACGGCTGTAAGGTTTACGCCGTAACCCACGAATTCACCGAATTCGGCGAATGCTGGGACTATCTCATCGTCACGGCATACCCCGAAGAGTGGAACGACCTCGTTTACAAGAACGGGAATATGTTTTGCGCGTTCGCCTATGTATGGAACAAGGACGACGACTTGTGCAGTGAATTCGGTAGCATCGGCGTCAGAAGTTTAGGCGGCGGTCTGAAACGTGTGGCGTAAGGAGGACGACGAAATGACTCCCCTGAAAACATACGCGCACATCAACAGTCTCGACGGGCAGACGGACGAAATAACCGTCTTGCAACAAGTCGGCGACAACGACTATCTGGTCGATTACAAAGGCGTGAAATGTCACGCGATTTTCAACCCGTTCGTCTGCGAGTATTATGCGGACGACCTTTATACCATCGTCAAGGAGGACAGACAATGAACAACATACAAAAACTCGCAACCCACGATAACAGAAACTGCAAACTTTTCGCCGATACGGTTATTTCCCTCATGTCGTCGCAGGGCTTTTACGGCAGACTTTATCGCGCCGTCAACGAACTTGATGACGACGCTCTGTACGAGCTTGAAGTGCAAATCGCCCAACAGAACTTTCACGATACGCTCGACGTAGTGCTCTGGTTGGAGTGCTGATATGGCTACACGCCAAAAACCGAATTACGGCTATAAGGTGTGCTACCGCGAAGAAGGTGCAAAAGAATACGTCCGATACTTCCTGACGCACACCCGAAAACAGGCTTTCAACGCGATGCGAAGTTACATACGCTATCCCCCAACCGCACGGGACGGCGACAAAGAACTCGTCAACCCGAAATGGAAAGTCATTCCCGTATCGGAAAAAGAAACCAAACGCGGTATATGGAGAAAGTGTCCATTTTAAAGGGCACTCTCTTTCACACCGAAGGAGAACAAAATGACAAAACTGAACTTGGAAGCGACTTCGAGAGAACAGGAAATCGTAAAAACCTACCTCGAAGAAAACGCAAGTGAAACCCTTGCCGAGAAGATAAACAACGGCACGCCCATTGAGAAAGACGGCAAGCATCTTATCAACCGCAAAACGCTGGACGGCTTTATGCGATACGCCTGCGACGAAGCGAGAAAGCTCGCGGCAAAAGGCGCGTCATCGGCCTGCGTCGAAGATAATGTCGTGTTCGGTTGGGCGATACACTATTTCGAAGAAGACAGCATCGACGGTACACTTTACAACGCCGACGGCACGGAATACAAACCCGTCTGCACACCCGCAAGCAAGCCGACGACAACGGTCAAAGCCGTCGCGAAACCGCAACCGGCGCCGCAGATGACGCTCTTCGATTTTATGGAAAAAGAAGACGGCGAAACGACGGAAACAGACGTCAAAAACACAGTCGAAAACAAACCCGGGAACGAGGAAGAAGACGACCTTCCGAGTGCCGAAGAAATCGACGAAATTTTAGCCGAAATCGACGGCGAAGACGAAGCTCAGGAACACCCCAAAAACATCGATTTGGAAACGGGCGAAATACTGCCCGCGAACGCGGAAAAATCCGAGCCTTCCGTCTCCCCTTACGAGCCCGAAGCGCTCCGCATTCTGCAAGAGATTTTCGGCGACGAAATGGTATTGAGGTGACCTATGAGAATATGCGATATCAGACCTATCCCGAAACGGATTTTGGCAATCATTCGGCAAGCCGACGAACAGAACTTCCCTCAACCCGACGGGCACGTGCGATTCTATTCCTACCTTACGACGGCACGCCGCGAACTCATCAAAGTCACCGTTGCGGTGAAGCACATCCGCAAGAAGTGGTTTTGCAAGCAAGTCGCAATACACGGACTTTATTCGTCAAAATGTTATGTTAAAGATATGGAATACTGCGGATACTTCGGAATGGGCTTCCGCGTCGGCTGGTACGACGAAGGCTTGCAAAAATACAGAAACTGGTACGAACGCGGTTGGTGTTGGGCGGCCGACAAATACTATGACCCGTCATGTCCGACATTGAATTTGCAATTCGTCGGCACTCTGCCCGCATTCCGTTACAGCGCGTTCGAGTATTACCGCGGAGCCGATATTCTCGGGTATCTTAGGCTCTATACGGCATACCCTCAAATCGAGTATTTGATGAAGCTCGGACTCGATAATATCGCTCAAAACGTGACCATATTAAGACGGTGCGGAAAGGACAAAAATTTCTGCAAATGGCTCATCAAAAACCGCGCCGAAATCGCCGGCAGTTATCACTATATTCCCGTCATTATGGAAGCATACAAAAGCGGTCGTCCGCTTGCCGATTTACAGCGTTATCACGAAGTGAAAAAGAGCCTTCAACGCACGGAAAATTACGCCACCGTTAAAGAGCTTTTCAAGGACAGAAATCTCGAAGACCTTTGCAAATACCTCACAGCGCAAAAAGCCAATGCCAGCTCCTATGCGGACTATGTGAAAGCCTGCGTTTATCTGGGACTCGATATGTCGCTTGAACGCAATCTTCTCCCCCGCGACTTCCGGCGCTGGCACGATATCCGTATTGACGAATACCGCACCGCAATGACAATCGCAAGCGAAAACAAACGCAAGGAATTTTACGCGCGTTTTGAAGCAATCGCAGATAAATACGCCGCTCTCCAACATAACAAGCGAAGTGCGTTCGTGGCAATTATCGCGCGTTCCCCCGCAGACCTCATCACGGAAGGTAACGCATTGCACCACTGTGTAGGACGAATGAATTACGACCAAAGAATAGTGCGCGAAGAAACCCTCATTTTCTTTATCCGCACAAGGGAATGCCCCGATACGCCTTTCGTCACCGTGGAATACTCCCCTTCCCGCAAAGCCGTTCTGCAATGCTACGGCGACCGTGACTCAAAGCCCGACGACAGCGTTCTGCATTATGTACACGACATCTGGCTTCCCTACGCCAACAAAACATTGAAAAAACTCGCGGCTTAACCGCAAAGGAGAAATTATGCTTGTATCACACGGATATGTCATCAAAGAATTCGGAAGCATAGACGATGTTTCCGAATACATCGAGAAGCAACTCACTCAACACAACCTTTCCTACGCGAAAGTCTACGACCACACCGAAAACGAAATGCGCGTGGTCGTGTATCAGTATCATACGCTCTACACCGAAGTGTTCATCATACACGACGACTACGAATTAAGGAGAATCTAATATGTCCAACTATTTCAGAATTACGGTTTATCATCCTGTACACAATATCTCGGCAATCATGGACTCGAACGGAAAGTTCGAGAAACTCTGGCAATTTTCCGCCCATCTTGTAGGCAAAGGTTTCAAAATTGTAAGTGTCGCTGGCGCCGACAACTTCTCGGAAGGTAATATGCCGATGAACGACGTCCCTACTGACACTATCCTCTTACGCGCCTGCGCCCAAGGGCAACCGAAAACAAACGGCAACACAATAACCGTCCGCAACAAATTTTACAACACAAACTAAAAAGAGAACCGCCTTAGTGCGGTTCTCTTCATGGTCTTTTTATTTATCGATAAGCAATTCCAATCTGCTCAATCTTCTATTTCGTTAAAATAATCTCTGTCAAAAAATTCGGACAAAGTCATGCCTGCGCCTTCGCAAAAACTTCTCACAGTCGAGACTTTCGGACACTTTGTCCTTCCTTTAATCAAGTCGTACAAAGACGACGGGGATTTTCCACCTTTTAGACAGGTATCGCATACATTGATGCCCTTCTCGCGACATATCTCATTTATTCTCTTAATAATTGCTTCACTCGTATTCATACTACCTCATCGTGGGATTTCTTATCGTTATTCCACGATTCAGTATAGAAAGAGGACAATTTTTCTTCTCGTGGAATTCCACGATATTGACAATTTGACCATCATAATATATTTTATTTTTACGGAATTCCACGAAATTATACGAGATTATATATGGTAGCGTGCTTTATCGGACACAGAACAATAACCGTAACAGACGAACTTTGCGAAAGAATCAGAACCACCGTGCTCGACCTCATCGACAATCAAGATGTGGACACTTTCCTGTTCGGCAGCAGGAGCCAATTTGACGAGCTCTGCCTCAAAATCGTCACGGAAATAAAAGAAATCCGTCCTCATATCAGACGGATTTATGTTCGCGCCGAATACCCTTACATCAGCGCCGACTACGAAAAATATCTCTTAACCTTCTACGACGAAACCTATATGCCCGAAAACATCATCCACGCCGGCAAAGCTATCTACATAGAACGCAATCGCCACATGATCAACTCCTCCGACATCTGTTTAATGTATTTCGACAACAAGTATTCACTCAATCAAAATTACAATTCAGGTACAAAAAATATTTACAAATATGCTGTTTTCAAAAAGAAAACAATTGTAAATTTTTATTGCCAATGCAAAATTAAAAGCCGCTTAGATCTAAGCGGCTTTTAACAGTGAGCGTTGATTAAAGCAACTATAGCTTAAAGAAAGCGACGGAACAAATCACATCTCCGCATTATCGGTCCATAGTTCACACTGTTGCATAACCGTTTCGATGGCATCGTCGTACTTTTCGGGCGGATACTTGTATTTTTTCAACAGCCTTTTTACCATTTTGCGCATACCTGCGCGCGCTGTTTCCTTCTTCTGCCAGTCAATGGTTCTGTTCTTGCGAAGCATTTCCGTAAGTTCGCGCGTCATGGACACCAAAACTTCGTTTTCGTAGAAATCCTTTATATTCTCCGGCTTTGTAAGCGCGTCATAAAAAGCCATTTCTTCCTCGGAAAGACCGAGTTTCTCGCCTTGCTTGCGCAATTCTGCTATCTCTTCCGCCGCTTTAAGCAACTCTTTGATGACTTCCTCGTTGGTAATCAAACCGTTGTAATAACTGTTCATAAGCAGGTTGATTTTTTCCGAGAAAGTGGTTGCCTGTACGATGTTTGTCCTTTTGTATATGGCAATCTGTTCCGCCATAAGTTTACGCAGGATTTCAACGGCGATGTTTTTCTCTTTCATTTTGGCGATTTCTTCCAAAACGCTCGGATCAAACAGTGAGAACTTTTCGCCCAGATGCTGACTTTCAAACAGATTGATTACGCCTTCGCTCTGAATGCTTGCTTTCAGCAACTCGTTTATCTTAGCGTTGATTTCTCTCAAAGACAACGGTTTGGCACCGCTGCCCTCCATCGTGATTTTGGTTATACCGGCTCTTACCGCTTCGAAGTATGCGGCCGCGCGACGTTCTTCGGGCGTGGTCAAACTCGAACAAAGGGAATGCGCCTGCTTTAACAGCAACGCTTCTTTGAGGAACAAATCTTTCTTATCGGCGACCTTCGGATCGAGAATAAAGTTAATGCCACCGGTTATGCACTTCGCCATTTTAAGCGCGTTTTCGCTCATGAAATCGGCGAAATCGAAACCGTGCATCAAATCCTTGCAGACTTGCAACTTCTCCTGAAACTTGGGATATGCGGTCTTTGCGATATCCATCTCGCCGTAACGGGCGCGGTCACGCGACGAATACTCTTTCATCGCTTCTTTCAATGCGGACGCAATCCCTATATAGTCGACAATCAAGCCGCCCTCTTTATCCTGAAACACGCGGTTGACACGCGCGACCGCCTGCATCAGGCTGTAACCGTGCATAGGCTTGTAAACATACATCGTGGCAAGCGACGGAACATCGAACCCCGTCAGCCACATATCCACGACAATGGCGATTTTAAGCGGGTCGGTGTTATCCTTGAACTTGCGCGCCATTTCCTCTTTATGCGCCTTGTTCCCTATAATCTCTTTCCAATCTTCGGGGTCATTGTTGCCGCTCGTCATAACAACACCGATTTTCTCCGTCCAAGTGGGGCGCAGTTCCAGAATTTTGCGATAGATTTTCATTGCTATCGGACGGGAGTAGGCAACAATCATTGCCTTGCCGGTCAGAATATTGGCGCGGTACTTTTCGTAATGTTCCACAATGTCCCTGCACAACGAATCTATCGTGGAATCGGCACCCAACACGCTCTCCAACTGCCCAAGCATTTTTTTGCTCTTTTCGATTGTCGCGGAATCCGCTTGTTGTTCGAGCAAATCGTATGTGGCGTCGATAAGACGCAACGCGTTTTGGTCCAGTTTCAAATGAATGACGCGGCTCTCGTAATACACAGGTCGTGTTGCCCCGTCCTCGACCGCCTGCGTCATATCGTAGATGTCGATATAATCGCCGAACACCTCACGCGTGTTGCGGTCTTTGATGGATATCGGCGTACCCGTAAACCCGATGAAAGTCGCATTGGGCAGCGCATCGCGGATAATACGCGCGTTGCCCACAACGATATGAGCCTCTTTCTCGCCTTCTTCGTTCTCGGAAAAAACGACTTTCTCTTCAAATCCGTACTGTCCCCTGTGGGCTTCGTCGGCGATGACAACGATGTTGCGCCGTTCGGAAAGCGCCTTTTCGCCTTTTTCGAACTTGAACATCGTAGTAAATATGATGCCGTTTGCCGTTCTCCCTTCCAAAAGGCTCTTCAAATGCTCTTTGCTTTCCGCCTGAACGGGCACCTGCCGCAAGAACTTCGAACACTTGGAAAACTGCATATAAAGCTGGTCGTCAAGGTCGATTCTGTCCGTCATCACTACAATGGTCGGGCTGTCCAGGACCTCTTGCAACAAATGCGCATAAAAAACCATAGACAGCGACTTGCCGCTGCCCTGCGTATGCCAGAACACACCGCCTTTACCGTCCGTAGCGGTCGCCACGACGGCTTTATCGACAGCCTTTCTCACGGCGAAATATTGATGATATCCCGCCATTATCTTGTTTAGCTGATGATTACTCTCCGAAAAGCAAATAAAGTTTTTTATGATGTCCAACAGCCGCGCCTGCTCAAACAACCCTTCGTAGAAAGTGTCGAACTGCGCATACGCCGTGTTCTCATAACTTCCGTCCTTGGTCTTCCACTCCATAAAGCGATCGAACCCAGAAGTGATTGTCCCCGCCTTGTTGGTCGTCAGGTCGCTGATGACGCAAAAAGCGTTGTAAATGAACATCGACGGAATGTCGTGTATGTAGTTGCGTATCTGATTATAGGCGTTTTCCGCCCCGACTTCGTCCTTGGACGGGCTTTTGAGTTCCATTACCACAAGCGGCAACCCGTTTACGAACAAAACGATATCGGGACGACGGTTGTTTCCGTCCTCTATGAAAGTGAATTGATTGACGACTTCGAAGGTGTTGTTTTTGACCTTTGCGTAATCGATAAGTTTTACTATGGCGGAACGCTCTTCCCCACGATTGAAATACTTGACCTCGACGCCGTCCTGCAAATACCCCATAAAAACGGCGTTCTTCTGCACGATACTGCCGCTCTCGAAATCTTTGAGTTTCGCAATCGCTTCCTTGATGGCCTCAATCGGCAGCCCTTTGTTGATTTGCACCAGACAGTCGAGCAACGTCCCTTCCAAAATAGGGCTCGTGTAATCACGCGCTATGTCGGGTGCGTAAATATGGGTGTATCCCATTCCTTGCAACAGTTCTATAATAGCCTGTTCGTATGTATTCTCGGTAAAGAACATCATTAACCCCTTACAACATTTACGCTATGCGCAAACTCTTTCTGTACTCGTGCAACTTATCGCTTAAAATTTCATTCTTGTAAATAAATTGCATCAAGTTGTCTTCAGTTATGCGAAACTGTTGGTTTCCGTCTTCTTTTCTTGTTTTTGTGGCAAGCATTTGTTCCCCGTTTTCTGCCGTTATCTGAAAGCTGTGTATAATCCTGTTGCGCATCTCGACCAATTCAGAAAACAATTTCGCAATATCATTGCCTGCGCGCCGTGAAATAGTATCGTTTATTTTACGGCTTAATGCCCCCGATGTTAAATCAACCAAATCATACCAATTGTTAGTAGTGTTGTCAGTATGCAAAATGTTTTCAATGATAAACGCATTGTTTGAATTAAAAACACATATTGCCGAGCCCAACAACTCACGATATTCTTTTGATGGCAACGCTTGTCTTGTATATCTTTCGTACATAAACTAACTTCAACGCTACTCTCTACCCACAGAAATAATAGCGCGACAACCTCCACATTCGTTCACCGTTACATCCAACCACTCACTTAATTTTTTCAAGCAACCGATGTATTCTTTTCCTTTTTCAACATTAACGCTTATCTCTATAATAAAGCTATTAATATCATTGCCGCAACCCAATTTTATACAATTTAATCCGATATTCTTTTTTAGCGGTTCTATCGTATCGGCAAGACTAAGGATAAAGCACAACGGATCTTTGTGAAAAGAAATCCTGTTTTTTATCCCGATAGATATACCCCTATGCTGTTTGAATTCGTTGAGTGTATCAATCCAAATGTTGTGCGCGATTATGGCGTTTGCCGCCTTTGCGTATTCTTCAAAGTGACTGTTTGAGAGATGCAATCCCGTTTTATTGTTCCAAAAATTCGTTCTGTCAGAACTTCTCTGTCTGTCTCTGTTTTGCCACGACTGCTCAAACTGTTTTCTGAGTTTGTCATAAAGCATCAGTCCACCCGCGATGCCGTGATCTATGCAGTTGCAACAAGTCGCCCTACCCTTAAGATACAAATCAATCTCCGAGCGGTCATAAGTTTTGAATACTCTATTGTGAAGATAGCGTATGTCGCAAATCTCCTGTATGGCTTCCAGCCCGTCCGTCTGCAATGCGCTTAAATTATCTTGCAATTTGTTTATGCGTTTTTGTTTACCCTTTATACTCTCATCAAGATATGTGCTGTTTTCATAAACATAACCTACATCGTGATAAAGGCAGGCAAGGAACCAATAATATTTGAAATTAAACCCATCTTTGCTGTAAGGGTCATTAACCTCATTTGCCTTATTGCCGTATGGCAAAATTTTAAACAACTCCGCAAGCCGTATCCCCAAAAGATATGTTGAAATAGCGTGACGAGCTCGTTCCTTTATTGAAACGTCACCAATATTGAAATCAACGGGGGCTTGTTTACCACCATCAATAAAATATTTTTTAATGAAGTTTAGTGCGGCATCATTATCGTTCCATTTTTCAACGATACTCTAACTAATATGCTGATAATAAGACCAGCGGGATAAATTTTGTGCTATCTCAGCATAAAGTCTATCCAAAGACACCGATTGCAGTGTATTAAAATTTATATGATTTTCTTTTTTCAAAATTTGTTTTCCTTTATCACTATGTTGTGTTCGTTGCAAAAACGTATCATTTCCTGCTTGTGCTCTTGCGAAACATTTCGCCCCAAGCAAACCGCACTTATTTTGGGTGCTTGAATTTTTTGATTTGCGTCCCCCAACAACCGCCACTCTTTTTGGTAAGTCCATTCGGTATTTTTAGTCAGGAACATTCGCGCATAAGACGAACAATCCGCATCGACCTTACCGCAACTCAATTTCAAAATCATTTCCCCGACGTACGACAAAACAATGTTATTTATAATGTTGATGTTGCGTTCGTCTTGATAAACAACCGGGTATAACAAATCGACTTCTTGATAATCAGTCATATCATATTCAACACAATACCCCGACGCATCGTTAGCATACTTTTCCCACATCTGCGCGCTGTCTGCCAGTTCGCTGAGAGAACAAATACCCATATATTGGCGTGCATCTATTGCGAGACCTATATAATCACCAAACTTTGATGCAATGTTTGGGTCCTTTATCGCATCCGGAATGAATGCCAGCAAATTTATCAACAATGCGGTATCGGCTTCAGGCGCAAGCATTTGCAGCTCACTTTCTATATCCAACAAAAAATGCTTTCTCACTTCTCCGTTGGGTGTCAAGATGCTGTACACTATGCTTTTTGCCAAATGAAAGTTTGCTTCGGCTGTGTATCGTTTTATAAACTCCAGAATAGCATCAACACAATTTACCTTTAACTGATTTGTTGCAATATTATAAAAATCTTCAACAGTTAATGTTGTTCTGCACTCGCTGGGGTCGTCAAGATTTTCCGCAGGACACAAATAGAGATAATTATCTGCCAACATTTCATAGGCAAATTTGTCAAATGGTCTATACTTGTATAAAAATCGAGGAATGCAGTCCTTGTTTCCTCTCATTCTTTTATTTACAATTTCGATTACTTTATCATCTGCAACCATTTTTCCCCCAAACGCTTGACACTAAATCTCCACATTGTCGACATCGATTTCACCCGACATCAGTTTCGGGAGAAGCGTTTCTCTCAATTCGGATAAAACTTTGTTTTGTCTTTGATTTGTTACGATAGTTTCAAAGAGAAATTTTAGTCTCTTTGACATCTCTTTTATCGAATCATTATAAGGCAGTTCTAACTTCAAAGTTTCTATCGTACTCAGATTCTGTTGTGCAGTGCCTTTCGCTATCGTCTCTAATGAAATTTTTGTACTTTCCATGCGAAAATAAAAGTACAGAAAAGGCAGCAAATTCATATCGTATGGAACAATTTTTGCTACTCGCTGATTTAACAATAAATCGGATTCATATACTATTCCAACTCTACCAACATTTCCCGTAAGTGAAACTAACACATCGCCAATGCCAAGGATACATTCCTGTTTCATACTTATTGGCAAACAATCTACAAATGGAGCCCCATTTGAATCAATCTCACCATCTTTTACGTTTTTGATAGTAATTACTCTATATCTACCGTTGGCTACGTAGGATTTACTTTGAAATGCAAAACCGTTCACAAAACTTAGAATTTTACTCAACCTTACATTGCTTGAAACACTTTGACAGTATTCTTTGACTATCCTATTTGCCTGCTCTTCCAAATTCTTGTTGATTTGATTGTTTAATTCGATTTTATCGTCCAATGCGGACAATACTTTCGCTATCTTTTTTTGAGTTTCCAGGTCGGGTAAGTTTACTTTGTATTGCATTATTGCACCTTTGTCTCCTCGGGGCATTTTTGTCCCCTTCGACGACGCAGTACAATAGGCGAAAAACTCATCATTAGCAAGTACATAATATAAATATTGCGGCTCTACATCATTAAGTGGTTGAAAAACCAAAACATCATTCGAACAGCCGCCGTCATTTTTAGCAAAATATATTTTTTTAAAATAAGGTCGAATATTAGACACTAAAACATCTCCAACACAATATCTCTGCGTAACAGCAGTATTTGGCAAAGATGTCGCAGGCTGTATACCTCTTTTATCCGGCAACATATTTTCAGTGGAAACATAGTTCTTGTTATCAAGCGTATTTACAAGAACTTTTCCAATCCTATATTGGCATATATTTTTCAATTCACATTTCATTACTTATTTCTCACTTTATCAACGAAATCATAAATGCCACGAATGCTACAAAAAGCGACGCAACCGAAACGATATACTTTCTGTCTTTTTCGTAGAAGATGCTGACGCCACAACCCATAATGCCAAACGAAATAAAATAAGTCAAAACAACGGCAATACCGTTTGCGAAAGTCCCGCTCCAATAGTTTTCAATGTTGTTTGACAGTTCCAAGACAGCGAGCAATCCAGCGCAGAAAAAGATCACACCAAGCAGAGTTTTCAAGAACAACGGCATAAATTTTGAAATTTTGCTCTTGCGTTTACAGTGTTTTTCCTCCGCCTGCGGTTCATCGTTGCCTTTCCTTATTGCGTCAAGCAGTTTTTCAAATTGCTCTTGCGACAAAGTGACGGCTTTTTCTTCCTCGTTCTGCGTGTCTATTATTTCGTCAGATTTCATACCCGATTGCTCCCAAGTTTTTACGAATTTCTTCTTCTAACTCGTGCGATTTTGCAAACATTGCAGAGAGTTCTCCCGTGAGCCGCGTCATCTTCTCGTCAAATGGTTCGTCGTCGGCTTCCTGTTCCTCTATTCCTACATAACGCCCGGGGGTCAGAATGTAGTCCTGCTTTGCGATTTCGTCCGTGCCGACAACGGCGCAGAAACCTTTGACATCTTCCAGCGTGCCGTCGGCAAACGCTTTGTAAGTATCCGCTATTTTCTTGATGTCGTCATCGGTGAATTCGCGCAGTTTGCGCGTCACCATAGTCCCCATTTTGCGCGCGTCGATGAAGAGCGTTTTGCCTTTCTGCGTTTTGTTCTTGGACAAAAACCAGAGCGACACGGGGATTTGCGTTGTGTAGAACAGTTGCGGCGGCATCGCCACTATGCAGTCCACGAGGTCTGCATTGACAATGTTTTTCCTGATTTCGCCTTCACCGCCAGACTGCGAGGACAGCGAGCCGTTGGCAAGCACCATACCGATTTTGCCGTTGGGCGCAAGGTGATAAATCATATGTTGCATCCACGCAAAGTTGGCGTTGCCCGCGGGAGGAATGCCGTATTTCCAGCGCACATCGTCTTGCAGTTTGTCCGCGCCCCAGTCCGAGAGGTTGAAGGGCGGGTTTGCCATAATATAGTCGGCACGAAGCGTCGGGTGGCAATCGTTGGAGAACGTGTCGGCGTTGTACTGTCCGAGGTCCGCGTCAATGCCGCGGATTGCAAGGTTCATTTGCGCCATTTTCCAAGTGGTCGGGTTGGAGTCCTGACCGTAAACGGAAATGTCGTTTATGTTGCCGCTGTGGCTTTCGACAAACTTTGCCGATTGCACGAACATACCGCCGCTGCCGCAGCAGGGGTCGTACACTCTGCCGTGGAAAGGTTGCAACACTTCGACAAGCGTACGCACGACGCAGGACGGCGTGTAGAACTCCCCTGCAAGTTTGCCTTCCTGTTCGGCAAATTTGGAGAGGCAGTATTCGTACGTTCGACCGAGAATGTCTTTCTCGTCGCCGTGCTCGTGCATTTTTATGTTGGTGAACAAATCGACGACGTCTCCGAGCCTTCTTTTGTCCAGTTCGGGACGCGCAAAGTTTTTGGGCAAAATGTCTTTCAGGCGTTTGTTGTTCTTTTCGATGCTGCGCATCGCATTGTCAATCGCAACGCCGATTTCGGGCGTATGTGCCGCCGCCGCAATGTCTTTCCACCTTGCGCCCTGCGGCACGAAGAAAATGCCTTCGGAAGTGTACTCGTCGATGTCTTCCTCAAAGCCTTCTCCCTCTGCCTTCAATTCCTCGTATTTCTGCTCGAAACGGTCGGAAATATATTTCAAGAATATCAGCCCAAGCACAACGCTTTTGTACTCCGAGGCGTCTATGTTGCCACGCAGCACACAAGCCGCCTTCCAAATTTTCTCTTCAAAACCTATATTCGCCGTCGTCTTTTCGTTCGCCATTCTCTTTCTCCTTAGTTTTAGGACTCTTTTGTTTCGTAACTATATGACCACTCGCCGCAACAAGGTTTCCGCCGACTGCATGCAGCCGATTTCGTTCACCAAGCGGCAGGCAAGCTCAATCCTCTGCTTTTGTCACATCCATAATATCGCCCACATTGCATTCCAACACATCACATATGCGAAGCATTATGTCCATTGACACAACCTCGTTTTTGCTCATCTTTGCCAGTGTCGAAGTGGACATATCCGTTTTTATACGCAAATCCGTTTTGGTCATGCCTTTATCGATAAGCAACTTCCATAGTTTGTTGTAACTGACTGCCATATCAAAACCTGCTGTAAAATAACTATTCAATTAATTATATCACATCTATAAAGAAAAACAAGTACCAACATTCGCCATTTCAAACAAAAAATTCGACTTCACACAACTTAAACAATGCAAAAATTCTTCCACTTTTAGAGTTTTTAACAACTTTGACGATGGGACGTGTGCTTGTTATCACTTAATTTTATGGACACTACTAAAATCAAGAGATTAAGGCATAAAATAAGCGTATGAGTTCAAACACCCATACGCTTGTTTTCATTTATTAAGCTTGTAACGTAAAACAGAAGCAATATCCACCTTATAGACAATATCGATCTCACGCTCTTTTCCTGTTATCTTCGGCAAGCCTCCTACTACAACTCTGTCTAAAAGTTCATAGCACATTTCACGGGTAAGCGTCGGCGCTTCAAGATATTTCTTTATATTCCGTATAAAGTCATCCGCGCTTTGTAGTGTGTTTTCTGTTTCGTTCAATTTTGTTTCAAGTTCTGCTATTTCTTCTTCAAGCCTTTTCTGCTCTTCAGAGTATTTTCGTATAAAGCTCACGCAAATATCTTCGGGCATTTTACCTTTCAGTCTGTCCTCATAAGCGAGTTGCATCAGACGAGATAATTCTTCCGTGCGTTTGTGTTTTATCTGTAATTCCTTTTTGGCAGTTTTTATGGCTTTGTCGGCAAGTTCAGCATTATGCCGTATAAATTCGTTTTTAATATTTTCTTCATCGAGAACGATCCTTTGCGCCATTGTACGTATATCATCAAGCACAATTTCTTCTAAATCTTTTGCTGAGATATAATGAGAAAAACAGAGCGTTTTTCCGTACCTCAAATGGATACCACAGTCAAAATGATATGTATATGCCGTTTTCTTTTTATTGAGATGCCCGCTCATTTTCAGTTTGTTTCCGCAATCCGCACATACGAGAAAGCCTGAAAGCGGATGCACAAATCCCGTCTTTGTTCTTCTGCCCTGCGCCATGTGTTTCTGTCTTTCTTGTGCCTTGTCCCATAGTTCCTGCGAAATAATCGGTTCGTGGTTGTTATGTACGACTATCCAATCCTTTTTGTCTTTGGCACAGCGTTTATGGTCTTTGTATGAAATTGTTGTTTCCTGCAATTGTGCCAAATGCCCTAAGTACATAATGTTGTTCAACATATAACGTATGCTTACTTCACACCAAAGCCTCATCTCGTTTGGACGACCTTTGTGTCCCAACTTCTCATAAGCATATTGTCCGGGCGAAGGTATCCCTTCAGCATTCAAAATATCCGCTATGTTTTTAGGACTTATTCCCGAAACATACAACTCAAATATTCGGCGTACTATCGGCGCGGCTTCTTCGTCTATCACAGGCGTTCGTTTTTTATCCGTTCCTTTCACATATCCGTAAGTTGCTTTCCGTGCGCTGTATACACCTGCAATCGCATTTGACCGCTTTACCGCACGAATTTTCTTGCTGGTGTTTGCGGCGTGCCATTCGTTGAACACGTTCATTATCGGCATCATCTCCATTGCACCGCTGTCACGGTTCGCCGTGTCAACATTGTCCTGTATGGCTATAAATCGTATTCCGAATGCCGGAAACACATAGTCGACATACTGTCCTACCTCGATGTAGTTTCTTCCGAAACGCGATAAGTCTTTCACGATTATCGTGTTTATAATCCCCGTCTTGGCGTCGTCCAACAGCCGTTGCACTTCGGGCCTTTGGAATGTTGTTCCCGAAACGCCGTCGTCTATGTATTCGTCGTGAATCTCAAATCCGTGTTCTTCGGCATATTTACGAAGCATTGTCCGCTGATTGTCAATGGATACCGATTCGCCTTGACGTTCGTCCTCTTGGGAAAGTCTGAGATACAATCCCGCTATGTAGTTCTTTTGTTTCATCTGCTCACCTCACATTCTTAAATGTATGTTGTACCGCAAGCGTTTCCATTGTCTTTTCAAAGTCCTTGTCGCCTTTGAAATATCGGCGGATATAATAACTTTTTCCGCCCACGGTTTTCCGCTTGCTGATTGACGGGGAAAAGAGATAACAGTTTTCGTAATCCTCGCCGTTGTGGAATGCTTTTTGTACTGATACCACTGTTTTATCCTCCTTTAATTGTTTTTTCTGCCTTTCGGCGGAGGCGAAACAAACAAAAACGCAAAGTCGGTCTTTTGCTCGTTTTGTCCGTTGCTTCCCGTCAAGGGTTGCCAAAGGCAATGCACTTTACCCTTACGGGAAGAGCGTTTTCGTTTACGCTCTCCAAGCGAAAGACAAATGAATTCAGTTTACTTTCGGCATTTCCTCTATGACTTCCGGGCTAACCGTGCCAATGACTTCGCCTTCTACCATGCACGTAAAATCGTCCGCAAGAATGGCTTTCCTGTCGTCCTTTCCATAATGGCAGATGACGTCTTCGTCCAGAATGTCCGATTCAAAGTAAGTCGGTAATTTTCCGCCGTAAATGAGCCGTTCTCCCGACTTCTCGATGTATTTCATCAGATACTCCAGCGAATGCTGTATTTCCTGTGGCGAACCTAGCGGTTGGAAATCGTTGCGCCCGTATCGTTCGAGAAAATAGGTGTTCTGATGCGCCGTCTGCATTCGGTGGTCTTTTGTGCTGTAATCATCGGTTTTGACCAGCTCCCCTACCATGCCGCCCGAAGGGATAAAGAAGATACCATGAAAATGCAGTCTGCCGTTTGCCCCGCCGCGCTCCCATACGCCGATATGTTTCCAGCCCTTACGGTTTACAAGGTGTTTCAGAGTGTTGCGCAACGACTTACGGAAACTTTCTTCCGTGTGTTTTTCGTCCGAGAAGGTAAATGTGCAGAAAAAATTCCATTCTCTCTGCAAATTCACTTTCCTACTCAAGCGGACTTTGCGGCGAATGGCGTTTGTCTTTTTGCGTTCACTGCCCTGTTCTACGTATTCCTGCCGCTGTTCTTTGTCGGGAATGACCTCTTCCATTGCTTTTTTCACATACTCTTTCCGCTCTTTTCGGGGAAGTTTCTGGCTCTCTTTGTAGGCGGTTTCGAATTGTTCTTTGATTTCGACGTCTTTCGTAGACTGCGGACATACGGCTCGTCGTTTTTTCCCTCTCGGAAAGTTCTCTTTCGGGGTTGCGATGTAATGACTTCCGTCAAACGAGATTTTTGCTGCTCTGTAAGGCATTGCTTTGTTCCTCCTTTTGGTTTTGTCCACATCTTAAAAGTCAAACTCGCAAGATTTTTGCACATTTGAAAAAAGTTTTTTCCATGTTTTTCCACACTCTATCCGTAAAGCGGGAATACCATTTGCCTATTGGAAAAATTGAGGAACAACAAAAAGGCGCTCGTGCCTTATAAGCACGAACGCCTGATTTGTAGAAGCAACAAATTACGCCGTTATCCGTATAAGACGGAATACCTCGCCCGCATTTTCTCGAAGTATTCATATACCGTGCTTACCGCTCTCGAAAGCAGTTTCGCAATTTCGGGATAACTCAATCCTGCCATACGATAACTGAGTGCAAGGCTCATGTTTTCCGTAAGGTTCAAAGATGCCACGATTTCATCTACGCGCGAATAATCCTGTTCTTCGTCTGTCGGCTGTTCATATTCGGGTTCTGCTTTCTCTCTTGTAAATTCAAGGCTTCGGTGTTTATACAAGAATCTGTACTCCTCGGCTAACATTCTCGTGATGATCATACAGCATTCCGTTTTTATCGTTATCGGCTTACCCTTTTTGGATATATACAGGACATCATCCAGATACTCGTCGTAATGACCGCACAGGAACAGCGCCACGCTTTGGACAAGCTCGTAACTGTCGGAAAAGTTATAACCGGACTCGTTTTTGCCGAAGATATCCCGACAGAGTTGTTTGTACGCTTTCTCCGCGTGATACCCCATAAAGCCTATGAGTGCTTTGGTTTCGTACAAGGCAATGAGTTCTGCCATTTCTGCCACATTGTCGGGAGATATTTTCTCCGTCAATACCTTGTAATCTCTTGCCGTTATCTTTTGTTCCATTTCCTTACACCTCCGAATTTGCATTTGCCTTTTTCGGGCAACAGGCGGAGGCGCATAGGACGGTAAATGTCGGCAATTCAAAATAAAGTCCGCGGAGGTCAACGGGACAAAGACAAAATCGTTGCGTACAAGGTATATACGGCTTATCAGACATTAAAAAAACCGAGCAA
>OHQM01000343.1_pt1 | contig 25508 bp, 26 predicted proteins | sample 1577941 | NCBI WGS metagenome assembly OHQM01 (sample SAMEA3879604, study PRJEB24766) | human gut metagenome | biome: human-associated habitat; feature: feces | place: USA | collected 1985/1987
CACTGCTATCGGCAGCAGGAGCAATGCGGGCAGGATATTCCATTGAAAATGCGTGGCGGGAAGCAAAAAAAGATGTGATACAGCAGTATGGCATGGAAAGTGATATGGCGGTGGAAATGCGCCAGATGATACACCAGATGGACTGTAATGTGCCATTGGAGCAGCTGTTAGAGGATTTTGCAGAGCGGAGCCGGATAGAGGATATAGAGCAGTTTACGGGAATTTTTTCTTATGCCAAGCGGAGCGGCGGGGATTTTACTGCAATTATGGGAAATACAGTTCGGCAGATGGCAGACCGGATGGAATTGCAGGAAACCATAGAGACAGCATTGACAGCAAGAAAGATGGAACAGAAGGTAATGAATGTAATTCCCCTATTTATACTGGCATTTGTCAATGTGACATCGGGAAGCTTTTTGGAAGCATTGTATGGGAATGTGGCGGGGGTGCTGATTATGACAGGGTGTCTTATTCTCTATGGACTGGCATATCTTTGGTCAGAGAAAATCGTAAGACGTATTGGAGAAAGTATATGTTAAAGCAAATGAAGAAGCAAAAGAAAAAGCTGGCAATTCTGGTACTTCTGGCAGCAGTTTTACTGGGAATTGCAGCGGAGTGGATGCAAAAGCAGGAATCTCATTTTAAGGAGAACCGTTTAATAAGAAATGAACCGGGGGAAGGAGACTATCAGGAATCCTTAAATTATATAGAAGAAGATAGTGGGGAAAAAGGGCAGATTGTATTAAATCTGCAGGAACGTACTTTAACAACAGCGGAATGGAAAGAGATATTGCCGGAGGCAGAAAAAGAAGCAGAAGAAGTATTTCGAAACGGGCAGCAGGCAGACCATGTCAGTGGACAGGTGGTTTTATGCGAACGTGTTAAAAATGGTCTCATTTCTGTGGAATGGAAGTTAGAACCGGATATCTGGATTGATTTACAGGGAAATATAGAGGAAGAAAATCTTTTTCCGGGGCAGGTGGTGAATGCTACCGCAATTTTGTCGAATGGAAAAAATCAGGCAGAGTATTCCTTTCCCATCTGTCTTTATCCTTCAGAAAACCAGAATGAAACCAATCTGGGGAAAAAGATAGAACAATATCTTTATAATCAAAATGCAGAAGAAAAAGAAGTGGAGCTGCCACAGAATATGGATGGTGTAGTACTTCGCTGGGAAGAAGAAACCGAGAAGCCGTTGGTTATTTTTCTCTTCCTGGGGATATTTGCAGCAGTAGTGATTCTATGGAGTGGGAAAAAGGAACAGCAGGATGCAAAAAAACGTTGGGAAGAGGAATTGGTAAAAGATTATCCGGAAATGGTTAGTCGATTGGGATTATTATTAGAAGCCGGTATGTCATTGCGTCAGGCGTGGAAGAAGCTGACAGATACATATGAGAGTAAACGGAAGAAGCAAAGACTACCCAAACGTGCCGGTTACGAGGAAATGCTGCTTACCAGAAGAGAGTTAGAGGATGGAATGGGGGAAAGCCTGGCATATGAGCGGTTTGGAGAACGATGTGGGCTGGCATCCTATCGCAGGTTTGCATCTATTCTGACACAGAATCTCAAGAAGGGAACGGTAGGAATCGGCAGAATTCTTGCAAAAGAATCAGAGGATGCATTTTCCCAGCGAAAGACTATGGCGCAGCGACTGGGAGAGGAAGCAGGAACAAAATTATTGTTTCCCATGCTAATGATGATGGTGGTGATTATGGTCATTCTTGTTGTGCCTGCATGTATGACCATGCACATATAAGTTACCAGGCAGCTGTAAGAAGCTGTCGATGGCAGGCTTCGGCTGTAAGCAGATAATAGGTAACTAAAACAATAGGTAAATAAAGGAGGAAAGAACATGAAAGGTGTAGTAAATGTAAAACGGACAAATCCAATGAACGTTGTAAAAAGAATAAAAGGAAGTCTGACCCGGTTTTTAAAAGAGGAAGATGGAGTAGGTGTTGTGGAAGTGGTTCTGATTCTGGTGGTTCTGATTGGACTGATTGTTATTTTTAAATCAAAACTGACGGTTCTTTTAAACAGTATCTTTTCGACAATTACCCAGCGGACCGGTTCTTTGTAGAAAAATGGAAAGAGCAAGGGAAAAAGGGAGTATTACATTGTTTTTAAGCCTTGCATTGACGATGATTTTAAGTCTGGTATTTACTCTGCTGGAATCTGCACGCCTCTATGGATTAGAGGCGCAGAGCAAAATGGAAACGGAGCTTTTGCTGGAATCCAAAATGGCAGAGTATGATACCGCACTTCTTGAGCAGTATCATCTCTATTTTCTGGAGGCAGGCAGGAAAGGAGAGCCGGAACTTAGCAGTCTGGAACAGTCATTGCAGGAACTTGGAGAAGAGAACCTTAGGGCGAAGCCGGGATTCTTAAAAATGTCATATACCAATCTTTATGAGATGCAGTTAGAGAACTGCTATATTACGAATTATACGATGGCAACCGATGATGCGGGAGCTGAATTTCGAAGGCAGGCAGCAGATTATGTAAAGCGTACCATGGGAATTGCGGCCATTGAAAAATTATATGAAAAGGCAACAGAAGCAAAGGAACTGACGGAAGACAATAAAGACATCGAGAAGAAGTTCGAAGCTGCTATTCAGGAGACCGATACACAGAGTGGGCTGGAAAGAAACACAAAACGGAATAGCGCAAATCAGAAGAATGAGAATCCACTGGATTATGTAAAAGAACTCAAGAATAAAAGTATCCTGTCACTGGTGGTAGAAGATGTATCAGCGGTATCGACACAGACCATTGATTTATCCGATGATATTGCAAAGAGAACCTGTTTTACAGGAAATGGAGAGGCACAGCAGGAGGATATGACAACGGGACTTTTCTTCCGGGAATATTTATTGAAGCAGTTTAGTGATTACCGAAATCAGAGTGAGTCGGAAGTGTTGCAATATGAGATGGAATATCTCATTGCAGGGAAAGATTCTGATGTGGCAAACCTTGCTGGCGTTGCAGAACGCATGCTGGCGATTCGTGAGGTGGCAAACTATATTTATTTGAAAGGGGATGCCGAGAAAACGGCATTGGCGAATACCATAGCATTTGTAACTGCGGGCTGGACAGCTAATCCGGCGGTAGTCAAGGTGGTAGAAGAAGGAATTCTTGTGGCATGGGCATTTTCAGAAAGCATAAAAGATGTAAAAACGCTTTTAAAGGGTGGCAAGGTTCCTTTTTTAAAAGGAAATGCCGAGTGGACATTAGACGTTGGAGCATTGTCGGAATCCTTTGCAAAAGAAGAGGAAAGTAAGACCAGTGAAAGTGGTTTAAGTTATGGGGATTATTTAAGAATTTTATTATATCTTACCGGACAGGAGAAGCTTACCTATCGGGCAATGAATCTGATGGAGCAGAATATCAGGCGGCTGCCGGACCGGGAGAATTTTCGGATGGACTGCATGATTGGTAGTATGGAAATACAGTGCAGTTATCTGTCAAAACCATTGTTCTTCGGGTGGTTTGGAAGTGGCGAAAGCTTCAAAGGAGATTATCATTTTCAGGAAAAAAATTCATTTTCCTATGTTTATTAACAAAAGAAGAAAGGGGGTGCATAAAGGTGTCTCTTCTCAGAATTCAAATAAAAAATCAATATAAAAAAACTCTCTCTAACCCAGATAATACAAATCTATTGTATAGCAATTCTACAAACAGAAAAGAGACACCTTTATGTGCCTCCACAACGGCGTCTATGACAATAGAGGCAGCTATCGCATTGCCACTGTTTGTAATCTGTATACTATCGGTAATCTTTCTTTTCCGGGTATTGGAATTACAGCAGGATGTGGAATATGCCTTACAATATGCCGCCAGAAAAAGTGCCATTCATGCACATATGACACATGAAAGCGGGCTGGATTCCGTTGTGCCAATTGCAGAAGCAAAAATCCTGTTTCAAAGAAAATTAGAGGAACTGAAAGCACCGGTAATTTATGTGGAAGGGGAAGAAAAGGGGTTCTCTTTTTGGCGTTCTGAATTAATGGGAAATGATATTGATTTATGTGTATCTTATCGGATTGAAAATCCATTGCAGTTATTGGGACTATTTTCTTATGACATGGATCAGCGGGCAAAAGTGCATAAATGGATTGGTTATACAGGCAGTGGAAATGAAGATGGAACTTATGTCTATATTACAGAAACAGGGAAATCCTATCACCGGTTTTCGGACTGTACCTATTTGGATTTGAGCATTCTGGCGGTGCCGGAAGAGACGGTATCTGGATTACGGAATGATTCCGGGGCGAAATATAAAGATTGCGAAAAATGCCGCATAGGAAAGAAAGATACCAAAACAGTATTTGTAACAGAATATGGAGAGGCAGTGCACAATAGTCTTTCCTGCAGTGGGTTAAAGCGTACCGTATACCGTATTTTGCTGGAAGAAGCGGGAAATCATTCACCCTGTGGAAAATGTGAAAAGAGAAAAGCTTCCTGAGGAAATAAATGTATCAGATAAAGAAACGGCAGATAGCAGGTTATAAGCAGTAAGTAGTAGCTAGCAAATAACGAATAATAAGGAGATAAGGGGATGGTGACGATATGTTCTGTACTTGGAATGTTGGGGATATGTTCCATCGAAGATATCCGAAAAAAAGAAATACAAAGCGTAAGAGTATTGTGTTTTGGCATTGGTGGGATTTTACTGCATCTCTGGCAGAGAAATCAGTCATTATACAGCATGTTAGGAGGGATTGCCGTCGGGGCAGCAGTTATTATTCTGTCACTGGTGTCTGGTGGAATTATTGGAATTGGCGATGGACTGGTACTTTGTGTAGCGGGAATTTACATTGGAGGAATCAATACCATGCGTCTGCTTTTGACGGGACTTTTCCTGTCCTCTCTGTATGCACTGGTATTGCTGTTCATGCACAGAAAAAGACGAAAAGACACCATTCCTTTTATTCCGTTTCTGCTGGCAGCATATCTCATTCTGTTGATTTTATAAGACAATGGAAAAAGAAATGTTATCTGCCGGCTTCTTATACCATAGAGGCGGCAGTTATAGTGCCAATGATATTGGCAATATTCTGTACCCTGATTGTAGTCAGCTACGAACTGCATGACAGGGTAAAGCTGGCAGCAGAAGAAAGCAGCAAGAATAAAATAGAATGTATGGAGGAAATTTATATTGGAGATATGTTATAAGAGAAATCTGAATCAGAGTTATATGTTTATTACATCAGATCCCGCGTATTCCGGATATCAGATTCATATGTGCCGGCAGAATCATATTCATAATTTATTGCAGTTTGAACCGGTAGTTTCAGAAGGGGAGACACAGTTTCGATATGAAATTACCGGAAAACGTTCTTTGGACCATGTTTTGGAGAGCAGTGATTTTGCCATAGATATGTTTGCAAAAATGTTAGAAACTTTACTGGGAATCTGTCAGGAAATCCGGCCATATCTTTTGGAGGAAGAGGGGATTCTATTAGAACCGGAGAGTATTTATCTTGAGAATGGAACCAAGAAGTTCTACTTCACCTATTGCCCCGGCAGACAGGAACCTGTTACAGAAGGATTCCGAAAGCTGATGGAGTATCTTCTGGCAAAGATTAATCATGAAGATGAACAGATGGTTCTTGCATCTTATGAGGCATATCAGAAATCAACAGAAGAAGGATTTTCTTTGGGTGAAATCCTAAGGATATTATATCAGTACCGGCAGCAGGATGTAGAAGATTATGTACCGGTCCGACAGAAATCTGTTTCGTCTAAAAAGGTAGAGGCATTGCAGAAGGGCATTATGCCATGGGAGCAGGAAAAGAAAGATGCAGCTGTGGAGGAAAAGCCAATTACAAAGAAAAAGAAGGGGTATTGGAAAAAATATGAGATAGATACAATTGAAAAGGATGATGAATATTATAAGAAGGATGCTCAAAGCCGTGGCTGGAATATGGCAATGGAAGAAAAATTGCAGGAATGCATTGCTGCAATCAGCCGGATACCGGCATTCTTAACAGGGAAGATAAATCATGAGAAGGAGGAAGAACCAATCGTGTGTACACCTATGGATTACAAAGAAATGCAGGAGGAAAATCCGACCGTTTATCTTGGAACGGAGCGGGCTCCGGAAGGAGTTCTGCGTTATGATGGAAAAGAGGATATTTCGAATATCCGGATGGAGTATTTCCCTTTTATCATAGGCAGCAGTGAGCAGGCAGATGGAAATGTATGTATACAGGGAGTCAGCCGCATGCATGCCCGCATTACCAGAGAGAAAGAGGATTATTATGTGGAAGATTTAAATTCCATGAACGGAACATGGCTCAATGGGAAAATGCTGGCATATCGGGAGAAGGAGCAGTTATGCATGAATGATGTGATTCAGCTGGGACGTGAGCGGTTTACATTTCTTTAAGAAAAAGGTTATATTTCCTTCGTTGACAGTGCTTTTTGAAAGTGTTATTGTCAAATTCATAAAAGACTGGAAGAAGGATAAGTTATATTGATTCAGAAAATAGATGCATGTTTAAAAGAGCGGGGATATTCCTTTATCAAAGTGTCACCGGAAGAGGTTGGGGTATACTATAGATTTACAGAAGGAAGGGCACAGGTGGTTGCTGGAATCTTTATGCATCCGGGATTTGTACTGGAAACAGAAAAATTGCAGGCAATTCAGAAAAAACTGCAGGAGCTGTTTCTTCATCCGGAAGGAAGGATTCCAGGCTGTGAACAGAATATGGCAATCTATCAGGTGGAATTACTGACGTTACTGGTTGCAGATGATATAGGACAGGCACGTATGCTCTGTGGCAGCTGTCGGAATGTCTGGCTTATTAATGAGCAGACAGGGCAGCTTATGATTTTTGAAAACCAGCCGGGAGATTTCTATGGATTAAGAGATGCATTACAGGAACAGATATCCGGTGGTGGGAGGCAAAGAGGTTATGCTTCACAGGGGTATGCACAGACGGATAATTACCGTAGAACAGAAGAGAAGCGAGGTCTTACTTTGCGGCAGAGGATAAAACAGTATCCGTCCTGGTGTAACGCCGGCATTGTTTTGATAAATATCATAGTATTTCTGGCATTGAGCGCACTTGGCGATACGGAATCTGCAGCTTTTATGGAACAACATGGAGCAGTATTTCTGCCGGATGTATTTGGACAGGGAGAATGGTGGAGACTGTTTACGGCCATGTTTTTGCATTTTGGACTGGCACATCTTGCAAATAATATGATTGTATTATTCTGGACTGGAGACAGACTGGAACGTCTGATCGGAAAGTGGCGCTATCTTATCATTTATTTTGGCGCAGGATTGTGTGGTAATCTGCTTTCACTTCTGGTAACACAGGGCAAAGGAATCCTGACGGTGTCAGCAGGTGCCTCAGGTGCCATTTTTGGTGTATTTGGAGCTTTACTCTGGGTAATAATTGCCAACAGAGGAAGGGTAGAAGAACTGAATATCAGAGGAATTGTAATTATGATTGCATTGAGCCTATATTATGGATTTACCAGTACCGGAGTGGACAACTGGTGTCATGTAGGCGGACTGATTAGCGGATTTTTCCTGTCACTGCTTCTATATCGCAGAAAGGATTGATTTTATTCCGGAAAATTTATATACTGTTGATATATGATTGAATGAAGTAAGATGAAAAACTTAAGATACGGAGGCAGAAATGAAAGTAAATATATATTACGGTGGTAGAGGACTTCTGGATGATCCTACTTTATATGTAATCGGGAAAATGGAAGAAGTTTTAAAAGAGCTTCGTGTCAGTGTGGAACGATATAATATATACGAGCACAAGAATAGCATCTCTACGTTGCCGCAGACCTTAAAGGATGCAGATGGAATCATTCTGGCAACGACAGTAGAGTGGCTTGGAATCGGTGGTTATATGCAGCAGTTTTTGGATTCCTGCTGGCTTTACGGAGACAAGGAAAAGATTAAGACAACCTATATGCAGCCAATCGTTATGTCAACCACGTATGGAGAACGTGAAGGGGAACTGACATTGTCCAATGCATGGGAAATTTTAGGCGGTCTGCCTTGCAGTGGAATGTGTGGCTATGTAGATGATCTGGTAAGCTTTGAAATGAATCATGACTATTCCCTGATTATTGAGAAAAAAGCAGAAAATCTTTATCGTACAATTTCTCAGAAACAGAAGAGTCTGCCGACTTCTAATCAGGCGGTAACCAGAACCATCCTGCGGACACAGCAGATGGATTTAACACCACAGGAGAGTGAGCAGTTATCACAGTACGTGGCAGATGATTCTTACGTAAAGAAACAGAAAGAAGATATTGAAGAATTAGCGTCCATGTTTAAGGATAAGTTAAGTGTACAGCAGAATGACACGCAGACAGAATATATTACAGAATTAGAAAGCCATTTTGTGCCACAGGGGGATTTCACGGCGAACTATCTCTTTATGATTGAAGAGAAAAAGAAACCATTGGTAGTCGAAGTAGCAGGAGAAGAGTTAAACTGCTATTATGGACAACAGGAAAATGTAGATGTATATGCGAAACTTACGGGAGAAGTCATGAATAATATTTTAGCTGGCAGAATGACATTCCAGAGAGCATTTATGACCGGTGAGATGACTGCAAAAGGAAACTTTAAGACACTGCGTACCTTAGATCAGATTTTTATTTTTGAATAGAAAGAAGGAGTAACCATGAAAGACGATAATTGTATTTTTTGTAAACTGGCAGCAGGCGATATTCCGACAAATACCGTATATGAGGATGATACATTCCGTGTCATTATGGATGCCAATCCTGCAACAAAGGGACATTCCTTAATTATTCCCAAAGACCACTTTGCAAATCTTTATGAAATGGATGAGGAAGTAGCAGCAAAAGCAATGAAGCTTGCTAAGAAAATGGCAGTTCATATGAAAGAAAAATTTTCCTGCGATGGATTTAATATTGTACAGAACAATGGAGAGTGTGCGGGGCAGACGGTATTTCATTTCCATATGCATCTGATTCCAAGATACAAGGGAGACAAGAATGATGATATTTTAAAATATACTCCATTAGAGCTTTCTGATGATGAAATGAAAGAAATTCTGGATATGATAAAAGTAAAATAAAAAGAAAAAATAAAGGTGTAAAGTCTTATATAGAATCAGGACTTTACACCTTTTGCACTTATGCTTTCTTCTTCTTTTTCTCACTGGCTTCTTCAATGAGCTTAAGAATGGTATGAATAGAATCTAACTGCTGGCTGGACTTCATATTAGAAATATAAGTCTCTTTTTCTGTCATGACTTTCTTAATGGCAGCATCTAAGGTTTCTTTGGTCAGATTCTCTTCTTCAATTACATAGCTATACCCTTGTTTTTCAAAAGAGCGGGCATTTAAAATCTGGTCACCACGGCTTGCAGCAGCAGACAGTGGAATCAGAATATTTGGCTTGTGAAGAGCAAGCAATTCACAGATTGCATTTGCACCGGCACGGGAAATGACAAGAGAGCTTAAAGCAAACATATCCCGAAGTTCTTTCCCGGCATATTCAAACTGGACATAGCCGGAACGGTTGTTATATAATTTATCGATATTTCCTTTCCCACAGAGATGGATAATCTGATAGTTGGCAAGTAGGTCATCTAAGAGACCACGTACCGCATCATTAATAAATTTGGAACCGCTGCTTCCACCGACTACTAAGATAACCGGTTTATCCATGGTAAAACCACAAAGTCTGGCAGCCTGTTCTTTGTCGCCGCTTAAAAGTTCCTGGCGGATTGGAGAACCGGTAAGAACTGCCTTATCCTTTGGAAGATAGTCTACAGTTTCCGGGAAATTACAGCAGACCTTGCAGGCTGCCGGAATTGCAATTTTATTAGCAAGACCAGGTGTCATATCGGATTCATGAATAATAGCAGGAATACGGAGGCGTTTCGCTGCGAGAACGACAGGAACGGAAACGAATCCACCTTTCGAAAAGACAACGTCCGGTTTGATTTTTCTTAAAAGAGATACAGACTGTGCGTAGCCTTTGATCACACGGAACGGATCTGTGAGATTACGGAGATCCTTATAACGACGGAGTTTTCCTGAGGAAATTCCATAATAAGGAATGTTCTGTTCTTCAATTAACTGTTTTTCCATGCCGGCATAGGAACCGATATAAGAGATTTCATAACCAGCCTCTTTTAAAGCAGGAAAAAGAGCAATGTTTGGAGTTACATGACCGGCGGTACCACCGCCTGTTAAAACGATTTTTTTCATGAAAAGAATCCTTTCTTTAATATCAGATTACTTATAATGTAAAATGATTTGCTGAATAATATATTATACTCTTGGTAAAAAAAGTCAACTCAATTTAAAACCTTATACAATCGTAAAAATACCAAAAAATAAAGCGGGGGGTATGTGAAAATGAAAGCATTATATTATCGGTACTTATTTGAAAATGTGGAAAATGGAATGATTCAGGCAGGCAGTATCTATAATGAGGAGAATGACTGCAGTGTGAATTATGTATACTTATCCGGAAATCCTACGAACAGTAACATAAACGGCGGTGTAAGCAGCAAAGACAACAGCAGAACAAATGATATAACAGGCATCGGTATCTTGGACAAAAGAACCATCAGAAGACTGGCCGGGGCACCGATAGATCTTGTGGTAGTAGGAGAATATACGAGGGACTGTCTTGGCATATTGTATGCACTATTGCAAAATACGACGATTCAGACGGTGAGTATGCCTTATGTAGCACCGATTCACCGGATGCTGGTGGAGCAGTGGATATCGGAGGAACAGGATATGGAAGAGAAGGCATTACCGGAACAATGGATATTGGAGCCGGAAATGTCACCGGAAAAACGATTAGAATTTTCCTGCCTCATTCGGCATCCTTACCATGCATTAAAGAATATGTGGGTGGAAAATGTCTATTTATTATATGGAAATTGTCCGCCCTGTTCCCTGGACGCAGTGCAGAATGCCAGAAAAGGAAATTATTTCGAACTGGCAGATGCAGAGGATTTAGAAACGATAAAGATTATGGAACGAGAATACATTCCGGTGGTCAAGGCCGGATGCATCATTGAAAATAAGTGGGTATTTTATTTTTCTGCATATGGAATGGATGTAATGGAACTATATCAGTTTACCAGAAGATATTATACGAAAGAAGGCTATGACAGGGCGCTTCGTCATCCGGAAAATACACAGTATCAGGCGGGCATGCAATGGTTATTAGAGGCATATAAGAAGACTTACGGTTTGGAAGCATATGCAGCAGTTATTATGTATGCAGGTCCGGGTCAGGTAAAAGAAAGCGGAAGTAAAATCAATGGTGCCATGTATGAACAGTCTTTTGGCAGGGAAAATCATTGTTCTCCGTATCTGGATGCCGGCAGAACGGTATGCATGTTAAAATGTATCCAGCGAAATGATTATGGAATGCTCCGGAACCAGTTTACCAGGGAGAGCAGAACCCTTCGAATGGGCGTACTGTTTTTGGGAAATATTGATATGCACAAAAATATGGAAGAGATTTTAAAACGTTATCGGGGCTATGGAAAGACGGTACGGATTGTATCGATTCCCGGCAATGAAGATGTGTCAAAATGGAATCCGGAATTTCCGTGGAAATTTGAAGGAGAAGGTATCCGTTATTGGATTGGAAATATCAATGAGCGAATGGATACGAAGATACTAAAAGATATTCTGCTGGCGGGGTCCTATAACCGGATTATCAGCGTAAATGAAGAATATGGCTGCTGCCTTTCCGGCTATATGTTGGATGGGGAAGAATATCAGCAACTTTTGTAGAAGACCGCAGAAACAAAGGGAAAAATGGAAAAAGATGCGGCGAAAACACGGCGTTGTCCTCTTTTCAAATGGAATGTTCCTTTTTATAATAGAAAGAAAAAGGAAAAGAGGTTATAAGAATGGGAGCTTTCGTGAATTTGGTGTATGAATATGCAAATTACATAATTCTGGCAGGAATGCTCTTACAAATGATAATAATTCTACAGGTTCTGGTTAAAGTGAACCGGACAGGCCGCAGATTACAAATGATACAGGGAAAAGTAGAAGATTATCTGAATGTCATATTAACTGAAGACAGTGGAAAAGAAGAACCATTGGTATCGAGACAGGAAGAATTGATGCGGGATTCTATTGAAAAGAAGAGAAAACAGCAGGAAGAAGCGGTATTTAATGCTGTTTTGAAGGAAATTTTTCCTTGATAAATGTATATAGGTTTGATAAAATAAACTCTAATGAAATTTTATTCATAATTAGGGAATTGTGTATAGAAAAAACAAAGGAGTGAATTTGAAATGAGTAAAGTAACATTTGATTACTCAAAGGCAGCTTCCTTCATCAGTGAAGAAGAAGTTGGCTATATGAGCAAACTTGTAGACAATGCAAAAAAAGAGTTATTGGATAAAAACGGAGCCGGAAATGATTTCTTGGGCTGGCTGGATCTTCCGGTAGATTATGATAAGGAAGAGTTCGCAAGAATTCAGAAAGCAGCAGCTAAGATTCAGTCTGATTCTGAAGTGTTAGTAGTAATCGGAATCGGTGGTTCTTACCTTGGTGCAAGAGCCGCAATCGAATTCTTAAGACATGGATTCTATAATAATGTTTCTAAGGATGTTCGTAAGACTCCTGAGATTTATTATGCAGGAAACAGCATCAGCGGAAGCTACTTACAGGGACTGCTTGATGTAGTAGGAGACCGTGATTTCTCCGTAAATATTATTTCTAAATCAGGAACAACAACTGAGCCTGCAATCGCTTTCCGTATCTTCAAAGAGAAGTTAGAGAAGAAATATGGTAAAGAAGAAGCTGCAAAGAGAATTTATGCAACCACAGATAAAGCAAAGGGAGCATTAAAACATCTTGCAGATGAAGAAGGATATGAGACATTTGTAGTACCGGATGATGTCGGAGGCCGCTTCTCTGTACTTACCGCTGTAGGACTTCTTCCAATCGCAGTAAGTGGTGCAGATATCCAGAAATTAATGGATGGAGCTGCAGAAGGAAGAAAACTTGCTTTAGAGCAGGAGTTCGCAGAGAACGATGCATTACAGTATGCAGCAGTTCGTAACATTTTATTAAGAAAAGGCAAAGCAGTAGAAATTCTTTGCAACTACGAGCCAAGTCTTCATTATGTATCTGAATGGTGGAAACAGTTATTCGGAGAGAGTGAAGGAAAAGACCAGAAGGGTATCTTCCCGGCATCTGTAGATTTAACAACAGACTTACATTCTATGGGACAGTTCATTCAGGATGGTTCCAGAATTATGTTTGAGACTGTTATGAACGTTGAGACTCCGAAGCACAATATCACAATTCAGGAAGAACCGGTTGACTTAGACGGATTAAATTATCTTGCTGGAAAAGATATGGACTTTGTAAATAAGAGTGCAATGAACGGAACCATTCTTGCACATACCGATGGTCAGGTTCCAAACTTCATGGTAAAGATTCCAGAGCAGAACGAATTCTACTTAGGAGAATTATTCTACTTCTTCGAGTTTGCATGTGGTGTCAGCGGATACCTGCTTGGAGTAAATCCATTTAACCAGCCAGGTGTAGAAAGCTACAAGAAGAACATGTTCGCATTACTCGGAAAACCAGGTTATGAAGAAGCAAGAGAAGCATTAATGAAACGTTTATAAAAACTGCTGAAGCAGGATAAGATAAAATCATTTAAATTTGAATCAGTCCTTGCATTACAGCAAAAAAGAACTCCATCCGATTGGAATATCCAGCCGGGTGGAGTTCTTTCTTTGCTTTACAGAAAATTGCTTTCCAGTAAAGCAAAAAACGCTCCGCGAGGATGTGCACTGCGGCGTATAAGGTAGATGTCGCAAGCGACCGCCGCAGGCACGAGAATGTGCCAAGGCACATTCTTATGCATATTATAAAGTAAATGAATTCATATTTTCTTCCAGGATGGAAGCAATCTCTTTCAGACGATTTGCATTTTCCATGATTTCCTGCATAACATTGCTGACTTCCATAACGGAAGCGGAAGTTTCTTCGGTACTTGCTGCATTCTGCTGGGCAATTGCGGTAAGATTCTGTACGACATCCACAACATCTCCACGGGCTTTATCAAGCTGTGTTGTTCTGGTGGCAATCTCGCCTACGCCACTGATAGAAGAACTGATTCCATCACGAACCTGTTCGAATACCTGACCGGTCTTATGTACGTTTTCGCTCTGCAGGTTCATAATAGTTTTAACCTCATCCATGGTCTTAACTGCTTTTTCAGAATCTTCAATCAAAGCATGGATAATCTGGTCAATCTGGTTTGCAGATTCATTGGACTGGTCAGCCAGTTTCTGAATCTGCGATGCAACAACGGCAAATCCACGTCCTGCCTCACCGGCACGGGCAGCTTCGATAGAAGCATTTAAGGAAAGCAGGTTTGTTTCTTCTGCGATGGAAGAAATCAAAGTTGTAGCCTCTTTAATCTTCAGGGCAGAGATATTAGTTATATTGGTCTGTTCATAAATAACATCAATAGAAGCAATTGCCTGCTGGTTGATGTTGTCCAGTTCTTTCAGGGTGGCAGCAGCTTCCTCGCTGGATTCACGCATCAGGTTAGCAGTGCTTGTAAGATTTTCAACCTGACTGTTGGTATGTTCAATCATGTTACCCATATTAACGATATCATCGGTAGCTTTCTGGGTTTCGGAAGCCTGGTTGGTAGCTCCGGTAGCAATTTCATTTACTGCGGTTTCAACATTTCCTACGGTTGATGTTGTGTGGGATGCATTGGTATCCAGTTCAGTAGATGCATTGTAAAGCAGTTCACTCTGGGACTTAATCTGTGAAACAATTGTAACTAACTTTTCACGTAAATCTCCGATAGCTCTTGCCATCTGCCCGGTTTCATCCTTACGTTTGCTGATGCGGATAGTAGTCGGGCTTTCTGCAAAGTTCAGGGAAGAGAAACGTTTGATAACATTGGTAATCTCTACAATCGGACGGGTCATTTTACTTGCAATAAGGAAAGAAATGATTCCCAGTACAATAAAGATAATAATAGCGGCACCACCGGCGCGGGCATAAATTGCATCCTTAGCACTTAAAATATCTCCACGGTCAGCAGTAATGACCAAAATAGCTGCTTTATTGGAAGTAACATAGTAAGCCGCATATTTTTCAGCACCTCTGAATTCATAGATTGCCATACCATCCTGCTGTTCTTTACCTGCTTCCAAATCAGCTACCACCTGTTTAATTGCGGGATTTTCTACAGGTTGTCCGACTTTGCTTTCATCCGGATGATAAATCATGGTTCCATCTGAACCAACCACATAGGCGTAACTGGAATCCAGATCATTGATGCGGACATCACCGATCAGAGTTTCAAGATATGCCTGATTTAAAATAATGTTACCGCTCCGGTTCAGGGCAGCATCAACATTTAAACCGCAGGTATCACAGACATCACGCATATAGCTTTCTGCCAGAGTGGAAATTGCATTATCAGCAACCGGTATAATCATAATCAGAAGAGAAGCAACACTGATGATAATACTCAGCAGAACTAACTGTACAACATTAAAGCGCATGGAGTGAAGTCCGGCCTTTTTCTCCTTCTTTTCCTTAGGCACTTTCTGTGCTTTTGCAGGCTTTGGAGCCTTTACTGGATTCTGCTTCAAAGCAGAATCTTTTTGCTTACGTTCCTTCATAAAAATACATCCTCCTTGATAACCATTACGAAAAAAGACGAAATCTTTTCTTGTGATTTTGCGTAATTATTATTAGGAAATTATACCATGAATTGGATAAAAAGTACAGAAACTTGACAAATAAAAATTACTTTGTTATAATCCATGATGTAACAAATTTGTAATAAATGTAATAAAAATGAATAAAATGACATATACTTGTTAATAATCCTTAAAAAAGAAAAACAGGGTATATGTTATGGAGGTCAAAATGAATTTAAGAAAAAGAGTGATTGAGAGCACAATTATAGCAGTGATGCTTACCGTTGTAACCGCAGTCACAGCAGTTATGCAGACAGCACCAGTAGAAAATGTACCGGAACCGCAGCAGGAAATAAAAGCTGTGGCAGATGTACAGGCAGATGGCTCCGCCGGCATTATAGAAGAATTGGCATCATTGGGAGACGCGGCAACCGAGCAGGCATCCATTGAACGTGCAGATGTAGTGGTTGTTGCAGAAGCACAGGAAGAGGAGCCTCAGCTCAGTGAGGAGCAGCAGGCATGGAATAGTAAGCTTATGGCAGATGTGGATGATTTCTTATATATAAGAAGCTCCGCAGATGGAGAGTCTGAAGTAATTGGAAAATTATATAAAGGTGCAGCAGCTGATATCGTAGAGACATTAGATGGCTGGTATCATATTACATCCGGTTCTGTAGACGGATATGTAAAGAGCGAATATTGTGTGGCAGGTCAGGATGCATATGCTTATGCACAGACCGTATGTGACACCGTAGCAACTGTAACCACCGGTGGTCTTCGTGTCCGCAGTGAAGCAAATCCGGATGCATCTGTTATCAAGGCAGCATCAGAAGGAGATAAGCTTGTAGTTGATACACAGACAGAATCTCCGGAAGGATGGGTCGCAGTCAGCTTAAAGAATTCCACTGCATTTGTATCTGCAGATTATGTAACCGTATCCTTAAATGTAGCATCAGCAGTTTCCATGGAAGAAGAAAGAGCTGCATTGGAAGAGAAGGCTGCAGAAGAGGCAGCAAAGAAAGCTGCACAGACTACAACAACCATGGTAACACAGAATGCATCTGTAGCAGCAAACTGTGATGAAGTAACACTTCTTGCTGCATTAATCCAGTGCGAAGCAGGCAGTGAGTGTTATGAAGGCCAGCTGGCAGTCGGAGCAGTTGTTATGAACCGTCTGAGAAGTGGTGTATATCCATCCAGCCTTTATGATGTAATTTACCAGAGCGGTCAGTTTACACCGGCAGGAAACGGAAAAGTTGCATCTGTTATTTCAAGCGGTGTCAGCGGAAGCTGTTTACAGGCAGCACAGGAAGCATTATCCGGTGTAGATAATACCGGTGGGGCATTAAGCTTCCGCCGTGCAAGTTCCGGTCAGGCAGGAGTAGTCATCGGAAACCATGTATTTTTCTAGGAAAATGTAAGAAAATATAAGAGAGTATAAAGTCAGGGTGTCAAAAGAAGTTTTTGGCACCCTGTTGTAATCTTGGAAAAAGTATAGTAATATGTGAATAGTTATTCAAAATATAAGTTTTGGAGGGTAAAAATGGAAGGATTAATAGCACTTATCATTTTAGTAATACTAGTACTGGTAATTATTGTATCCTGTATCAAGATTGTACCGCAGGCAAATGCAGTTGTTGTAGAGCGTCTGGGCGGATATCTTGCAACCTGGGGCGTAGGTCTTCATTTTAAAGCACCGTTTATTGACCGTATCGCAAAGAGAGTTCTTTTAAAAGAGCAGGTGGTTGATTTCCCACCACAGCCGGTAATTACCAAAGATAATGTAACCATGCAGATTGACACCGTTGTATATTTCCAGATTACAGACCCGAAGTTATTTGCTTACGGTGTTGAAAATCCGATTATGGCAATCGAAAATCTGACAGCAACCACACTTCGTAATATCATCGGTGATTTGGAATTAGATGAGACCCTTACTTCAAGAGAGACCATCAATACCAAGATGAGAGCTTCCCTGGATGTGGCAACAGACCCATGGGGAATCAAGGTAAACCGTGTAGAGTTAAAGAATATCATCCCACCAAAGGCAATTCAGGATGCCATGGAGAAACAGATGAAGGCAGAGCGTGAAAGACGTGAAGCAATTCTTCGTGCAGAAGGTGAGAAGAAATCTACGATTCTTGTAGCAGAAGGTAAGAAAGAGTCAGCAATCTTAGATGCAGAGGCAGAGAAGACTGCCGCAATTTTACGTGCAGAGGCACAGAAGGAAGCAACCGTAAAAGAAGCAGAAGGTCAGGCAGAAGCAATCTTAAAGATTCAGCAGGCAAATGCAGACGGACTTCGTTTCTTGAAAGAAGCAGCACCGGACGATGCTGTATTACAGCTTAAGAGCCTGGAAGCTTTTGCAAAGGCTGCGGACGGAAAGGCAACAAAGATTATCATTCCATCTGAGATACAGGGCGTTGCAGGACTGGTAAAATCAATTACAGAGGTTGCCGGAGATAAATAATTAAAAAGGAAACCATAAACCTAAAATGAAATCGGGCTGCCACATCTATGTAGGACAGCCCGTTTTGTATCAAAGAGTAAGAAGAAAAGAGGAAAAAGCAATGAATTTAAAAGGACGTAATTTCTTAAAACTGATGGATTTTGAACCAGAAGAAATCCTCTATATGATAGATCTGGCAGCAGACCTGAAAGCAAAGAAGAAACAGGGTATTCTGCATGACAGCCTGATTGGCAAAAATATTGCACTGATTTTTGAAAAGACCAGTACCAGAACCCGTTGTTCTTTTGAAGTGGCAGCCCATGACCTTGGCATGCACGTAACTTACCTTGACCCGTCAGGTTCCCAGATTGGAAAGAAAGAGAGCATTCCGGATACCGCAAGAGTTTTGGGACGTATGTTTGACGGAATCGAATATCGTGGCTATGGACAGGATATCGTAGAAGAACTGGCAAAATATGCAGGCGTTCCGGTATGGAACGGACTGACCAATGAATTTCATCCGACCCAGATGTTAGCAGATATGCTGACCATCCGCGAACATCTTGGCAGATTAAAGGGCGTAAAGCTGGCATATATGGGAGATGCCCGTTATAATATGGGAAATTCCCTGATGGTAACCTGTGCAAAACTGGGTATGCATTTTGTGGCATGTACCAATAAGAAATATTTCCCGGATCCAAAGCTGGTTACATATTGTGAAGATGTGGCATCCCGCACAGGCGGAACCATTACTCTGACAGAAGATGCCATGGAAGGAACCAGAGGCGCAGACATTGTCTACACCGATGTGTGGGTATCCATGGGTGAGCCGGAAGAGGCCTGGAAAGAGCGTATTACAGACCTGATGCCATATCAGGTAAATAAGAAGCTGATGGATAACGCAGGAGAGCAGGCATTGTTTATGCATTGTCTCCCGGCATTCCATGACCTTAAGACTAAGATTGGCCGAGACGTCTATGAGAAATTCGGATACTCCGAGCTGGAAGTAACCGATGAAGTATTCGAAAGTGAGAAATCCATCGTATTTGATGAAGCAGAGAATCGTATGCATACGATTAAGGCAGTTATGCTTGCAACTTTAGGAGAATAAGAACCTATGAAAGCAAAAATACTTGCAGCATTGCGGGAAGCGGAAGGTTATGTTTCCGGACAGGAGCTTTGTGAACGCTTTGGTGTATCAAGAACCGCAGTGTGGAAGGCAATCAATCAGTTGAAAAAGGATGGCTATGAAATTGAAGCGGTGCAGAACCGGGGCTACCGGATTGTAGGCACACCGGATATCTTAAGCGAAAATGAATTGAGCAGCATCCGTAAAACAGACTGGATTGGAAAGAAAATCTATTATTATGATGAAACAGATTCTACTAATGTAAGAGCCAGCCGTCTGGCAGAAGAGGGTGCAGAGCATGGAACCCTTGTGGTGGCAGACCAGCAGGATGCCGGAAAAGGAAGACGGGGAAGAGGCTGGAGTTCCCTGCCGGGAACAGGAATCTTTATGACACTGATTTTAAAACCGGAGCTGAATCCTTCCAATGCATCCATGCTGACACTGGTGGCAGCTATGGCGGTGGCAAAGGGCATTACCCGCTGCACCGGTATGGAAGCAAAGATAAAGTGGCCAAATGATATTGTCATCAACGGGAAAAAAGTAGTAGGAATCCTGACGGAAATGAGTGCACAGATGGATTATGTAAACCATATTGTGGTAGGCATTGGTATTAATGTGAATAATGAAAGTTTCCCGGAAGAAATTGCGCAGAATGCCACCTCACTTCTGTTACAAAGTGGAAAACGGGTAAACCGTGCAGGATTAATAGAAGCTGTCTGGGAAGAATTCGAGCATTATTATGACCGGTTTATGGCATATCAGGATTTACGGGATCTGCGGAAGGAATACGATGCAAGCCTTGCCAATAAAGGGCAGAAGGTAAGAGTGTTAGACCCGAAAGAGCCATTTGAGGGAGTGGCACAGGGCATTACCGACCGGGGCGAATTAATCGTGGATACCTGGGAAGCAAGAAAACTGGTGTCTTCCGGGGAAGTATCTGTCCGCGGGATTTATGGATATGTATAGATATGCATCGAGATAGATGTTTATAGGATAGACAGGAAAAGCCACATTTACCAGATATAAAAAAGGCATAAATAAGAAAAAGGAGTATGAATATATGGAGCAGGAAGAAATCGTTTTATGCGGTTCCAGCGCTTATACCAAGAAATTCTATCTGAATCCGTTGTTTAACGGACTTCCGGAGGGAATCAAAGAGGATTTGAATATTCTTTGTGTACTGTATACAGAGGATATCGGAGGAACACTGCAGCTTATATTTGACAAAGAGGGAAATCTTAATTTCCGGACGGAATGTGAGGATGGAGATTTCTTCTATGATGAAATCGGCAGTGTGTTAAAAATCAAACAGATGCAGCGGGAAAAGACAGAGCTCTTTGAATCGCTTGAAATGTATTACCGTGTATTTTTCCTGGGAGAAGAATTCACAGAAGATAAGGAGGACTAATATGTTACTGGCAATTGACGTAGGAAATACCAACATTACCATTGGAGTGTTTGATAAGGAAAAATTAATCACAACATTTCGTATGACAACAAAAATGCAGAGAACTTCTGATGAATACGGTATTACAATCATTGATTTATTAGAGCATAACGAGATTTCCCATAATGAAATCAAGGATGCCATCATTTCATCGGTAGTACCAAATGTCATGCATTCCCTCTGCAGTGGAATGATTAAATATTTTGATATTCAGCCAATGGTTGTGGAACCGGGCGTGAAGACAGGAATCCGTATCACATCCGAGAATCCGGCACAGATTGGCGCAGACCGTATTGTAGACGCTGTAGGTGCATATGAGCTTTATGGCGGACCGGTTGTAGTAATCGACTATGGTACAGCAACCACCTATGACTTCATCAATGGAAATGGAGATTTCTTCGCAGGAGTAACTTCCCCGGGAATCCGCATTTCTGCAAAGGCACTCTGGGAAGATGCCGCAAAGCTTCCGGAAATCGAGATTAAGAAACCGTCTACCATTCTTGCAAGAGAAACCATCAGCAGTATGCAGGCAGGACTGATATTCGGACAGATTGGACAGACAGAATATATCGTAAAAAATATGATAAAAGAATCCGGACTTAAGGATGTAAAAGTAGTTGCAACCGGCGGACTGGGTAAAATCATTGCAAATGAGACAAAATATATTCAGTACTACAATCCGACACTGACATTAGAAGGAATGCGTCTTATTTACGCAAAACAGAAACGATGAAACTGACAATAGGAAATGTAACACTTGATAATAATTTGATATTAGCACCAATGGCAGGGGTAACAGACCTGCCATTTCGTGTACTTTGCAAAGAGCAGGGAGCAGGACTTATCTGCATGGAAATGGTCAGTGCTAAAGGCATTTATTATAATAATAAGAACACCGAGAGCCTGCTTGCCATTGATGAGCGGGAACATCCGGTTTCCCTGCAGCTTTTTGGCTCCGACCCGGAAATTATGAGCGAAATGGCAAAGCGTATCGAACATCGACCGTTTGATATTCTCGACATCAATATGGGATGTCCGGTGCCAAAGGTAGTCAATAATGGTGACGGCTCTGCACTGATGAAAAATCCGATTCTGGCAGGTGAAATCATCGAAAAGACAGCGAAAGCCATAAAGAAGCCTCTGACGGTAAAAATCAGAAAGGGCTTTGATGATGCCCATGTCAATGCAGTAGAGATGGCACATATTGCGGAAGAGTCCGGGGCAGCTGCCATTGCGGTGCATGGACGGACCAGGGAACAGTATTATTCCGGCAAAGCGGACTGGGAGATTATCTGGAAAGTGAAAGAAGCAGTAAAGATTCCGGTCATCGGAAACGGTGATATTTTTACACCGCAGGATGCATATCGGATGCAGCAGGAAACCGGCTGTGACGGGTTGATGATAGCAAGGGGAGCACAGGGAAATCCATGGATATTTGCACAGATTAGTCATTTCTTAGAAACAGGAGAAGAACTGCCGAAGCCATCTGCTAAAGAAATGGTAGAAATGGTGCTGCGTCATGCAAAGATGCAGATTGCCTTTAAGGGCGAATTTACCGGAATGCGGGAAATGCGTAAGCACGCAGCCTGGTACACCGGCGGCTACAAGCATGCATCCAGGCTTCGAAGCCTGCTCAATGAAGTGGAGACTTACGAACAGCTGGAGGAATTATTAGAAACCTTTGCATCATATAATGAAGCATGAAATGGTGGAAAAAATTAAAAAGTCTTTTACGCAGGAATAAAAGCAATCTGCAATCAGAAAACAGGAATAGCCATCAGGATGACCTGATTGAAAAAGAAATTTATTTTCCCTGCAATGCATTTTTTCGGAAAATAATCGAAGCAGTATTAGAGCAGAAAGGCATTTCCTACCGGGACATGCGGCTATTTGTCATTGATGCGGAAGATGGCGCATATCTAAGACAGGAGGAAGAACAGTATATGCTCCAACAGCTTTATCCGGGACTTAATGCATATACGCTTTGCACCGGTCGGCCGGAATGTCACCGGAAGGAAATGGATTATCTTTATGAAGAGATGGGACTGATTGTAGAAGTGCTTGAGAAGAAGAAAAAGGCAATGCAAAAGGGAACCGGCCAGGAAGAGGGCAGACTGATACTGGATTTTGAAGCTGACGGAAGAATCCGGGAAGAATTTCTATCGGAAAAAAGTATCTATATTTCCATTTATAAAAGGAACTGGTATCAGCGGGCAAATCTTGACATTGAAGTACCTATTGGGTATAATATTATGATTGTTAAGGGAACCGGTTTTACAGGCTGTGAAGCGGTTTCAGATCGATTAGAGCGAGAATTTTATGCAGAATAGAAAATCTATAAAAGGAAGGGCTAATAAGCATGGATAAGAAAAACATTTTGACCTATCAGGGTTTACAGAAACTGGAAGACGAGTTACAGAATCTGAAAGTGGTCAGAAGAAAAGAAGTTGCACAGAAGATTAAAGAAGCAAGAGAGCAGGGAGACTTATCTGAGAACGCTGAGTATGATGCAGCAAAAGATGAGCAGCGTGATATCGAAGCAAGAATCGAACAGATTGAGAAAATCTTAAAGAATGCAGAAGTCGTAGTAGAAGAAGAAGTTGATTTAGACAAGATTAACATCGGATGTCAGGTAAAAATCCTTGATATGGAATTCGATGAGGAACTGGAATATAAAATTGTTGGTTCTACAGAGGCAAACAGCTTAAAGGGAAAGATTTCCAACGAGTCTCCGGTTGGTAAAGCATTAATCGGTGCCGGCGTTGGTGACGTAGTAGAAGTTGAGACCCAGATGGGTAACTTAAAATATAAAGTATTAGGAATCCACAGATCAAACTAATAGATTAGGAGAACAAAGATGGCGGAACAGAAGAACGTACAGGAACAGGATATTAACCAGTTAATCAAGGTGCGCCGTGATAAGTTAAAAGAACTTCAGGAAAATGGAAAAGATCCGTTCCAGATAACCAAATATGATGTAACAAACCACAGCACAGATATCAAAGACGACTTTGATGCTTTTGAGGGGAAAGAGGTATCTATCGCAGGTCGTATGATGTTCAAACGTGTGATGGGAAAAGCTTCTTTCTGTAATGTACAGGATTTAAAGGGAAGCATCCAGGCATATGTCGCAAGAGACGAAATCGGAGAAGATTCTTATAAAGATTTCAAGAAATATGATATCGGAGATATTTTAGGAATCAAAGGAAAGGTATTTAAGACCAAGACCGGAGAAATCTCTATCCATGCATCTGAGGTAACTTTATTATCCAAGAGCTTACAGATTTTACCGGAGAAGTTCCACGGACTTACTGATACCGATACCAGATATCGTCAGCGTTATGTAGACCTTATCATGAATCAGGAATCCAAGCAGACTTTCATCAAACGTTCCCAGATTATCAAGGAAATCCGTAATTTCTTAGCTGGACGTGACTTCATGGAAGTTGAGACTCCTATGCTGGTTTCCAATGCAGGTGGAGCAGCCGCAAGACCGTTTGAAACACATTACAATGCATTAAATGAAGATGTAAAGCTCCGTATTTCTCTTGAGTTATACTTAAAGAGACTGATTGTTGGTGGCTTGGAGCGTGTTTACGAAATCGGACGAGACATAATCCGGAATTTACATTGATGGAGTTATACCAGGCATACACCGATTATGAAGGCATGATGGAACTTACCGAGAGCATGTTCCGTTATCTTGCAGAAAAAGTATGCGGCACTACAAAGATTACTTACAATGGCATTGAAATCGACCTTGGAAAGCCTTTTGAGCGTCTGACCATGAACGATGCCATCAAGAAATATGCCGGCATTGATTTTGATACCGTAGCAGATGATGAAGCTGCAAAGGCGCTGGCAAGAGAACATCACATTGAATTCGAAGAGCGTCATACCAAGGGTGATATCATCAACCTCTTCTTCGAAGAATTCTGTGAGAAAGAACTGATTCAGCCGACCTTTATCATGGATCATCCGGTAGCAATTTCTCCGCTTACCAAGAAGAAACCGTCTGACCCAACCAAGGTAGAACGTTTTGAATTATTTATCAATACATGGGAAATGTGTAATGCATATTCCGAGTTAAATGACCCGATTGACCAGCGTGAGCGTTTCGCAGCACAGGATGCCGCATTCGAAGCTGGTGATGAGGAAGCAAACCATACCGACGAAGATTTCTTGAATGCACTGGAAATCGGAATGCCGCCTACCGGTGGAATCGGATATGGAATTGACCGTCTGGTTATGCTGTTGACAGATTCACCGGCAATCCGTGACGTATTGCTGTTCCCGACAATGAAGTCACTCGGTGATGTAAATAAGAAAAATGATGTAAATAATACAGCTTCTGAAGCACCTGAAAAAAATGTAAAAACTGAGTCTGAAAAGATTGATTTTTCTAAGGTAAAGGTAGAGCCTTTATTTGAGGAATTTGTTGATTTTGATACATTCAGCAAGTCAGATTTCCGTGCAGTAAAGGTTAAAGAGTGTGTTGCAGTACCGAAGTCAAAGAAACTGTTACAGTTTACGCTTGATGACGGAACAGGCACAGACAGAACCATTTTAAGCGGTATTCATAGCTTTTATGAGCCGGAAGAACTGGTTGGAAAGACTCTTATTGCTATCACAAATCTTCCACCGAGAGCTATGATGGGCATTGACTCTTGCGGTATGCTCCTCAGTGCTATTCACGAAGAAGAAGGCGAAGAAAAGCTTCATCTTCTGATGGTTGATGACCACATTCCGGCAGGTGCAAAGCTCTATTAAGATGATGTAAAGATGTACCGTTTTACC
>OHQM01000354.1_pt1 | contig 25256 bp, 24 predicted proteins | sample 1577941 | NCBI WGS metagenome assembly OHQM01 (sample SAMEA3879604, study PRJEB24766) | human gut metagenome | biome: human-associated habitat; feature: feces | place: USA | collected 1985/1987
TTAAAAAAGAATCATTATATGAAAAAAAGAACAGAATAAACGATATATAGACCAATAAACATTTAAAATAATATTGTAATACAAAAGTCATTGATACAAATCCTTCTGGGAGAACTGATTGGGAATGCAACATCAAATAAAAGTGGGTTGATGAGTTCAGGTATGGTACCTTTAGAATTATCTAAAGATAATAATCAATATTGTAAGATTAGTGTATTTATGCCAAATGCCGGATCAATAAATGAGTCTGTAATTAGTGTTACAAATGTTGGTGGAGACTCGTTCTCTGTCGCAGTGTCTATGATTAGATGGAATACAAATAAAGTCTTTTGCAAATTGATAAACGGGACCAAAATTAGTAACATTAATATGTATTATACAGTTGATACAGATAGATTTTGCTTTTACATAAAAGCTAATTGGTATGCGAAAATAGTAGTGTCACGATTAGGTCTTGTGAACACGAGCAAAATAGAATCAATCAATGCTATCCCTAGTGAGGCGATTGAAGTACCAATATATTGACGTGACAAAAGATATAGCACTGACCTGGGAGGACTTCTGCAAAATGGAAACTATATAAGGATGGCAGAAGGTAGAGGATCTGCAACCTTATATAGGATTGATTTTATGAGGAATTTAAATTTGGTTGTTAAGATTGTTGGTGAAGGTAATTCGGAAGTAGTTGATGACTACTCTATTATCTGTATGCATGGCGGTGGTAATGGGTTATGTATTACGCATAATTCTGGACCGTCATCAATAAGAATGTATAGAGATAATGATTACAATTACTATGTTTACGTGAGCGGGTGGGGATACGCTGTAGCATATTTTGCCAACCGCATACCGATGAATAATACCATTTCAGCAACTAAAGTAGATATAGATATTAGTACGCTCACACAGGTAGGAATTTAGACAAGAATTTCTGCCTGTTGGCGATCTGGGAGAACTGATTGGGATAAATGATACATGGTTGAGAGGAATGGGAGATAAAATAGAAAGTATAGATAAATTAACAAGTGGTATATACTCAATAGGAGAAGTTTTAAATATTGATGGATTTAACGACTATGGTCTTCTAGTTGTTTTTAATTCTTTATTATATAAAGTGCAAATTATTTTTGGCAGATATAATGGGAAAATTGCATATCGTTTTATGATTTCAAGTGACTGGGATAACTGGAACGTTGTATAGACATTGTTTGATATAAAAAAGGTTACAATCTTGACCTGGGAGAACTGATGTTTCCAAAGTATACATCTTCAGAATTAAATTATGGTGATTTAAATGAGTTTAAATCACCTACTATCAAGACGATTAACAGATGGTCAAACCCTGATTTTCCTAAGACAAATTGGCCTGATGAAATTACTTATGGCACTTTTATAGTCGAACAAATTAACGATGTCATACGGCAGACAGCCGTTTCAGAATCATTGTGTATTAGATTCTATTATTCTTCAACAGGTGAATGGAGTGAGTGGATGATCTATTAATAAATTTGTATCATAAGATGGCGCATTTTTCGCTCTGGGAGAACTGTTCACTAATTTGAAGCTGTTTCCATTCATGTATAGAGGGAGAGTTAGTGATGCAAATCTAGCAGTAGACAATGGTTGGTATGAAATATTTGGTGACATTTCCAATGCTCCATTTACCCAAAGTTGGGGACCGCTATTTGTCATTGGGCATTCATATAAAGTCCAGTTCGCTTTTTATTCTGTTTCAGATGGGTTTAAATTGTATGTGAGACAACTTAACCATACCAATTTTGGATGGAATAAAATAGATTTGACACAGGTATAGGAATTTTGTACTTCTGGGATGGGGCAGAACAGCGTAGTCTAAAAAAGCAGCTATCCATCACGGGCAACTGCTTAAAAATGGTTTAAAAAATCTATAAACCCTATAAGTAAAGTCATTTATGAGAGAATCTGCATTTCCTTACAAAGATAGTGATAATAAAATTAAATGCTATCGTTTTTATGTCAAAGAAAAAGTTTGCCATTTACCCCAACTACCGACCCAATATAGCCTGATCTTAATAAATTGCCCCGAATAGGTTGCTTGAAACCCTATTTTTTGAACATCATTTGTCCCTATAAATATAACAGCATTTTGCCCATCACCACTTTCGAATGGAGAATTAGATGTTGATTTAGTTGTTTTCCGAATCCCATTCCATGTAAATGTATTGTAATCTTCAATGGGATTAACATCTCTATTGAAGAACTGTTCCATAGGCATTAGTCCATCTTTCTTGGCTGTAGCAACACCAATCAGTTCTCCCAGCTCTCAACTTATGCTATTATTCTGTTGCAATTTGTTGCCAATTACTCCAAGTTTCTCCACTTTCGGAAGACCGCCTACTATAAATAGTAAAATAATTTAAAGAATATGCTATCTGAACAACATAATACCTCCATGAAATTACAATAAGAACAAACCAGTCTGTAATTGGCAAATTATCTAATCTATTATTTAAAATACCATATACACCGGGTACAATTGCTTTATTTATATCTGACAAAATCTGTTCCCTTTCCATGAATGGAAACAGCTTCAAACTATTCATCAGTTCTCCCAGGACTTTCGCGGCAGCCGAAGAAGATGTCAAAGTTGGGTTCTTGGAACCGTCCAAAGTACGGAGCCAAGAGAAGGTGTCGGACTGGGGCAACTGGTCCTCAAACTCATCTGTTCCGGCTGCCGCAGCGGCAGCAAATGTTGATATTTCTGATGCAGCGGAAACAATCCGTGCGGAAACTAATTCTGTCATCTCATCGACGGTCACCTGTCGTTCGTTGCCGTTTTTATCCACAGCTTTAAAGCCAACTATATTTTCTAAATTCAAATCACTCATAATATCAATTTTATAAAGTTCTTATATAAGTTTTCCACGCTTTTGAAGTGCCGCCAACCGATTTGTACAGCTTCTTCCTGCCACTTTTTATCTTATAACGGGAAAGGTTGTTCCCGTCATAGTTCACGGGATAATCCGGATTGCCCTCGTTGGCATACGCCTCCATTTCGTATTTTATAGTATAATATGCCGAGCTCGCAGGATGGCAGATAGGGTTTCCCTTGATCCACTCGACAAAATACCGCCAGTAGTATTTTACCCATGAGCCGATAACCTGTGCCTGACGCAGGTGTATGGTTTCGTGCGTCATACTCTCCTTACCCGCATAGGTCTGCATATACCTATCTATGTTCTCCTTGTTCTCGGCACGGTATATCATCCGTCCGCACCACATCATGAAACGGTATCCCTTGAAAGGATAATGCTTCATGGGAAGTAGCTCAGGAGTATCAAAATCACCCGGCTTGCTTGAGAACAGCATCTTGATTAATTGCCATAATTCTTTCATACTACTCCTTCTTTTTATCCAGATAATCATTCAGTGAGTCCGCCAGCAGACCGGGCAGCATGGAGGTGGAGCGTCTTATGATATCCACCTCTTCTTCGTCAATCTCGACACCTTCAGCAGTAGATTTGAATATCTTCTCAGCAAGGAGATGCGCCTTCAAGCCCGCTACGTTCTTATATATCCAGTCACCGAAGGCCTCAGTGATGTTACTGGCTATAAGCTTTTCTTTTTTAATCCCATCATAAATAGGGAATTGTGCAAAATTTATTCTCATACTTTATATTTAAATTATCCGCAATAAAACATAACCCAATAATTACCCATACACTTAATGAAGCCGGATGCAAAATCCAAATCAATATAAGACATCTCCTGTCCTCCGGGAGCAGGCAGGATCCGTCCTCCTGTCAATCTTACTCCGCCGCTCATACGTTTGAAGTATATAGTATGTCCCGGAACATCCGGAGGAAGTGTCACTTCTATATTACCTGTATTAAGAAACATCACATTGTCATCATTGTTATTCAGGGAGGTGCTGACGGATATGTTCCTCCAGTTGCCAACTATGCCACGAAGAGAAACATAGCTGTCATTGTTCGGATGAAGGAAAATGTTACCTCCCTCCACGAATAGAGGAATGCTCGGAGTCTTGATGTGCATTCCGATCATGGCATTTGGACTCTGTATGTCAATTCCAGCATCATACTTAATCCCTTCAATGGTGACAAACTGCGTGTTTCCCCCGATTCTTACGTTTGCAAATGTCCTTTCGTTATAAAACTCAATCTGCCCGGCTGACAATTTAAAGCCGACATAAAGATTGGTTTCATTCTTATAAAGAGTTTTTGAGGACAGCATCCCCGAAGCGATGGAGAACGGACCGATACGTCCGCTATCCGCCGTAATCACGCCGGTGATATCTGCATTCTTACATTTGAAATACCCGGTTACGCCATTGATAAGAAGAGTTTCACCTTCATCGTTGTGGGATTTAAGCACATTGTTTTTGAACATGAATCCGGCCACATTCGCACCATCGGCAAACAAGGTATCAGTAGCGATATTCACAAACTTCTGCATGGCTTCCCAGTTGGAATCTCCGTTGGCTGATGTGGGTGCAGCGGTAACGGAAGCACCGTAATTCTTTACAAGGAAATTATAATAAACTCCCCCTATCAGATATATAACCTTATCCCGGTAATCCGCATTCCAGACATAAGTCTGTCCTGATGCGAATACACCTCTGTCACGGGGAAACGCCCCTGTTGCTCCGGTTGCTCCTATGGTACCATCATTTGCAACACCCACCCCTTTTTCAGCGACAAAATTATTATTCCATGCGTTCGCATCGGAAACTGATTTATAAGCCCGGACGGCAAACTGGGTGTATCCGGCTGTCGCTGGAACGGATATCTGATTGCTTAGGGTAGCACCTACATGAGCCAGCCAGTTTCCGTTGTATTTGCGTGCAGCCAGATAAAGCGTGCTGCACGTGCTTACATTGCCTGCCACATTCTGTTTGCAAGTGACAAGGAATCCAGACGGGGATGGCGTGCCTGTTGAAGTGAAGTTGATCACGCTGACAGGACTGTCCAGCCAGTAGGATGCCGACGGTCCGACGGGAGCAACCATCTCCTGCCAGTCCGCATGTACCGTCCGGTTCGCAGATCTGCCGGCGAGGATGTATCCGCCGTCTCTTTTCCTGCGGAGTCTGCCGTTTCTGAACTTGGCGATTTTAATCGGAGGGTTGGAGGTTTCAACCTTGCTTAAGTAAGATCCTCCGGCAAACGATACTGTACTGTTCTTGGTATACGGAGTATTGGCGGATTCCCAATGACCGGCTGCTGTGATGCTCTCACCATCCTTTCCGTCACTGCCGTCCACAACCATCGGGACAGTCTCGACATCAACCGCCTGACCGTTCACGTAGAACACGAACTTCAAGCTACTGGTAAAATTACCGGAAGCCACCCCGACACCATCACCGATGGGAACCTCGGCCGCACCGTCACGACTGTACTTCAACTCCCCGTCCGTTGTGGCCGTAGTGACCGCACCGACTGTCTTCATACGCCGGCAGGATACCGAAGCTACACTGTAACCGCCGTTCTTGTTCTTGCTGACCATCGTGGCCGAAGTGACAAGGCTATAAATTACCGCATCGGAACCGTCCGCCCCGCCACGGACACCGGTTATCTTGAAAGTCAGTTCACGGGTATAGAGCTGCCCGTTCTTCATTGCAGCCAGTGTGATGGTGACCGTATTCTGTTCCGGAACCGACTTTCCGGCAGCGACGGATATCGCCACCGCTCCGGTGGCCTTGCTTGTGCTTGCCGTGAAACCGGCAGGCGTGCTGACTGTTAAAGTCTCAAGGGTGAGTTTCTCGGTACCGTACCACATGGATACATGGGTAGTCCATGACTGTGCGGAAGTAGTAACACCGGTACTGGTAAGAGCGACGCTCACCATCTCATTGTCAAGGTCGGCCATGATATTCGACTCCCCGTCCTTACTCCAACGGTGCACAGGGGCCGGAGTGCTCCATTCACTCCATACTCCATCACGCTTCACACGTTTGCACGCCCATTCCACCTGATGGTCTGCATCCACGCCAAGAAAATCATCTGTCCAGCCTTCCGGTATATAATCATCCTGCTGCTTCGAATCCGGCTTGTCAGGGGTAAGGCCGATGATGTTGGTACGGGTGTAGATCCACTCGTAACCTTTGCCGTCCTTACCGTCAGTCCCGTCTTTGACCATGACCATCCACAAACCATTCCGGTATATGTAAGTACAATGGTCAGCCGTATTTCGGTAGCTGTCACCCTCCTTGGGATTGGACGGATGGGATGCGAACTCACCCAAGAAGGTGATACTCTCACCTTTAAGTTCACGACCGTCCAGCAGCATCTCCCAGTCTTCATGCACGGTCCAGTCGGCTGATTTCCCGGCAAGGATATAACCGCCATCCTTTTTCTTTCGATAATTGCCGTTCCTGAACCTTGCAATTTTAATCGGAGGATTGGATGTTTTCACCTTGGAGATAAAAACACAGCCCGCCAAAGTGACCATGGTATTGACCTCGTATGGGGTCTTAGAGGATTCCCAATGACCGCCACCTATTACAGACAAACCGTCAGCACCGTCCTTACCTTTGAACAACGACCATGTATAATCGGAAGGGTTGCTGCTCTCTGTGGCGGTTTCCTTGTTTACTGCGATTCCTATATATTTTGTAGTATCCTTCGGTTGTTGGTACATGCCCGTACCGTCCGCATTGTCCGAATAGGCTATCCATGTGTAATAGGTCTTTCCATCCGCTCCGGGTGCACCGGGAACACCCTGCTCACCCTTTATCTCACTCCATGTGTAGTCGGAAGGGGTGTTGCTCTCCACCGCACTCGTCTTGTTGTAGGCGAATCCGATATACGCTTTCCCTGTAGGATTATTGCTGATACCTCCGCCTTGTGCGTTGTCGGCGTATCTTATCCATGTATAGTAAGTAACACCGTCCTTTCCCGGCGTTCCGGGAACACCTTGCGGACCTGTCGCTCCGTCCGCTCCTTTGTCCACTTGTTTCAGCCATGCCGGGTTATCATCTGATGGCTCGGTTGTCGTTCCGTTATCATCAACACACAACCACAAAGCCCCGTTATGTGACACCCGGTCATAGTAGGCGTACTTACCTGCAACCCATTCACCCTTGTCCAAAGGTACACGAACCTTGTTCCCCGTTATCTCATCTATCTGGAAGATAAGCCCAGTCATGATAATGTTTTGAAGAACGGCTGAGTAATTGTCCGCATTAATACCGGCTACAGTCATGCCTTTTTTCTTGCCGAACCACGCAGGCATCTGTGCCGGCTCCGGGTCCCAGGTGTTGGCATTGTCAACAAGGGTGATGCAGCAGTTACCGTCACGCACGTCTATGATGATATAAGTCTGACGCTCCTTGTCGGTGAAGTTCCCCGTCTGTCCGAGACGCATCTCGTTATGGGGAACGAACTCATATCCGGGACGCGGAACCATCACGAATGTCTTCTCGTCGTAATCTGCGGAAGTGATACGGTACTGTATTTTCCGGAAACCAATAAAGTCACCGGTAGTGACGCTTTTGTCATGCCAGAAGCCTAGGAGGATATCGTCCGGCTTCTGTCCCAGCGGTACACCATCCTCCAGATCAGGGATGACAGTATAGCTGCCGTCACTATTGGCGACAAAGCTTTTTATCTTCAGCCCTCCGCCGGGACTTATAGTATTATATCCTTCAAAATAGGTCTGACGGTTGAAACGAAGTTCTGGTACACTCAGAGAGCTGCGCAGGACCAAAGCCTCCAGCTCGGCACGGGCGTCCTCACCGATGTAACCTCCAGAAACACCGGTAACGAAGTCACCGAACTTGGCATAATTCTTAATCAATACTCCGCCTAGCAAGGATAGCAGGAAATTCGTAGAATCCTCCTTATCTTTGCGCAAAAAGTATTTGGTGAGCTTTTCTATATCAGAATTATCCATGTTTTCTAGAATCCCGATAAATATGCGCCCAATTCTTTCAGCTGTATTCTCTCCTTCTGTAGATGCGTTTCTTACTTGAAGAGCCAGTTTCTTTAATATATCAACAGAATCGCTCATTCTCCTATTACACGAAAAACAGTTCTATTAGATTTTAATTTCCCTTCACCGTTATAAAGTGGCATACCGCATTCTTTTAGGTAAAGCACGCATTCTTTCAGGTAGCGGTCAGCTATGCTACATGCATCGCTATACACCATCATCTTTTCCTTGAATACTGTATGACTGCTATATTCACCTTCCTTGTTCACGAAGCCAAAACGGGATACATTCCCATCTCCATTTTTGACAATACAGGCATAGGTATAATAAGCCAAAGCTACGCGAAGTCCAGTGATGATTATCTTCTTTTTACATTTAGTTTCATAAGTACCTCCGTCAAGCAGTAGCTGGTATTTTTCAGGATTTTTTTTCACGTCAAGGAACAGTTCGTCTCCCAACGCTGATTTGATGTAGATATTCTCCGACTCACGGATGTAGGTTTCTATCTTGTCAGGATCGAGATGTACAGACATTCCGCGAGACAAAGCCGATACCTCATCTGTTGTTATTAGATACTGCTGCATTTCGTACATACTTTAATGGTTCCACACTATAATCATTAGAGGGGTTGACTACTTCATACCAATAGCTGAATATACGGCTAAAGGTACGCTCTATTAAGCGTTGTTGCTTGCTTACGATAGAATTGTAATACTCGAAAGCATCTTCCAAAATATCGCCTGAGAATCCGACTTTACCAATACGGATGCAATACCATGGCTCTTGGCCATAAGCTGAATAAATACGTTCAACCACACTTGCGTCAGTAACGGTAAATTCTTTGTCGTAATTTTGTGAGTTCAGATTTATTATTTCAGGTTTTTCCTCATCGCTTTCTAAAGTAACTTCCATAATCTTTCCTGCATTCGTATCACCTTGCAACTGGATGAGTGTATTTGAGAAACTGTCGTCATCGTCTGTATCTTTCACTTCGTTGCCTTCTTCGTCAAAGGTTATGTTCGATCCCTTTTTGGTGAATACCATAGCGCCAGGGAAGAAATTATTTCGTACATTTCTGTACTTGACATTGGACAGCCCTTCATCGGTACTCATTTCTGTAGCCACCCGGTCACCTTTCCCGACAGGATAAGTATTTTTCCCGGCCATTGACACCCATAGGATTTGACCTTTGTAGTATTCAATGCCTCCGGCTGCTTCTATTTGAGCCAGTATAACATCTTTTTGAGGGTTAAAAACATCTATATAGTCGATGTTTTCTTTCTTGACCTGCAGAGCTTTCCCTTTACGTGTCTTCTTTCCGCTCCAGTCTGGATGTACTGCTATTTTTGCCACATAACCGTTTTCATCTTCTTCTGTCAGACGGCAATTTTCAAATGGTACGTGCTGCATCTCCACTATCTCACAGAAAACATTGTAGTTAACATGGATTGCTATTCCATTGAGTTCGGACATGTCTTTACATAGTAACATGTGCACATCATCCAATGTGTCACCTTTTCGATTGACTACATATTTGGAAAAAGCAACCTCACGGAATCCGTTTCCTTCAATGAAGTCAGCGAAACGGTCTGAGCATTCAGATGCAGTAGAGCTTGCAGCAATGATATTCTTTAATGTCTGCGGATATAGGTTGTCCTGTCCGTAGGCTTGAATTCCTAGATTTTGTAAATAGCTTGTATCAATGCGGTTACTGCTTTTCTTTTTTAGATCTCTTACTCTCATATTCGCGAGGTTTACGTTCGTCCTTTATTTCTTTTATTCAACTTTATCTTCGCCTTCTCCATTCATTGCGTTCACAATTTCAATGGCCTTGCTTAGATGCAGATTCAGAACTTTTTTACTGATTTTCTTGCCGTTGATTTGGAAATCTTTCAACGTGTCAGCCACGGATTCTTCAGAAACTCCGTCTTGCAATGATTCTACCATTGAATCAAGCAGGCTTTGATTGTATCCACATTTGTTAACACGTTCTTTCCAGTCCGTAGGTACATGGGCGAAATAAATTTCACCTTTCGGATTTTTGGCAAGGTACTTTTCAGCAACTTCATCAGTGAGGTTGTCATTAGTGTACATTTTATTGCTTCCGAACTCCGGTTGAAGCAGGACACCATTCTTTAATATATAATTACATTTTTCTTTCATACGGTTATTCTTTTTGATGTAAACAGTCATTTCGATTACAGCATCGCGATAGCAGTCGTTACATGATGTCTTAGTGAATTCTTTTCCTAATACTTCCTTGTACAATCTTTCTATCTCCGATTTATCAGAAGAGGAGTAGGAGGGAAGATCTCCTAGCTCCTTTAATTTATCAACCACTTCTTCTAACTCCATAATTATTCAGTTGGTTTTGTCAGTGTTTCAACAAGCGTTTTTGTCGCATCGTAAGATGTTTTGTACAAGAATAATGCTGATTTGGGAACCTTGGTTTCTTGCAAAGAGATATTCCATCCCCCTTCCGTTTCTTCGGAATACTTGTCATTGCCGATCTCTGCGGCTTTCAAACCTTGGTAGTAACCGTAAACCTGGAAAGCTGAATCTCCCGGATTCTCGGTTTTATTTAACCCTTTAGCTTTATTTTCCAATACAACGACAAAATCACCGTTAGCAAGCCCATCAATAATGTCATTGCATACATCGGGGTCATTTGCTAATACAACCATGTTCACTGTGTTAGTGAACGTGTTACGATAGGTTCCTGTTGCCAAGGCTGTATTGGTACCTGTAAAGGGGGTTGCACCGAATACCTGTACCTTGTAACCTTTTTTACCTGTTTTCAGTGCAAGAGTTTCGATCACATTCTTACGGGTTGCGTTGAATGTAACCGCACCGAAATCCACGTCTGCGCGATTCATTATCACACCTTCCTGTTCCAGCCCGGGAACGATAGGATCATCGCACGATGGTGCGATGTCCTTTTTGATTGTTATATCACATATTGCCATATTTGCTCTTTTCGTTAGTATGCTACCTGTACCAACTCATCTTCGCCAATCATGGAGCCTAATTTTCCTGTTGAATAAATGTAGTTCTTGCGGGCTTTCTTATCAAACCAAATATCCAAGTCCGACATCGGTTCGGTGCCCTCACATCCATACATCAAGTTCTCAGGAGAACATAAAACAGCACGATGCGGTAAGTTAAGTTTGGTTTTGTTGTTCTGATAGGCTTGAATAAATCTATCCCAAATGGAACATTTAACGATGGTTGTTCCATCGTATTTGCTGACCTCTACACCGTCAAATACAACTTCCCAGGGCATGATTACCTTGTACTTTTCTTTCATATCGTGAGTCAGAGCATCGCACATTGACTTGGTGGCGAAAATTGCGCATCCGTCTTTTTGGAAAATCCGGCTGTCGGCATCTTGCAACATCGCATCGAATATTGATGTGGCAATGCCTGTTTCTTTCATCTTTGATTTTTGTAATGCATATGATTCTTCTGCGTTGGCTGCAATTTCAGTGTGCTGTCCGGTATTGTTGGTACAGATGGCAAACAGACGTTTGAAAAAACCGTCACATGTTTTAAATAGTTCGATGTTTACTCCGTCAGTGATTTGACCACCTCCAGTGACAGACGCTGCTGATTTATCTCCAAACCATGTAAAACGCCACATCATTTTCATCATAGCTTCAGACAGCTTCGGCAGTACAATACCGTCCATATATTCGGTCGATGTCAGGTCTCCTATATTTGTTCCCGTTTTAAGGCAGTACTTGGCAATGGTGTTTTCCAAGTCTGTATAGCACATTTCCAAAGGAATTTGCCAATCCCCGATTTCCCATTCCTTTTGGGCGGCAGCGATAGCCACTTTTTTATATTCAGGGTCGCATCCGGAGCCGGCTACTCCGACATCTTCCATTTCACCGATAAAACCAGCTTTTTTACCGTTAGTCACATTGGGCATAAACGTCATGAAACGCTCCATGTCCTCGTTTTGAAAGACTGTTAACTGAATAAGGTCTTTCAAGTCTTTTACAGCCTGATTATCAGGTGTAAGTTTGTCAAAATCTAAAATAGGCATTTCCCCTCCTTTTATTACTTGTTGTTTCTTTTTTCTCTTTCTTCACGAAGTTTTCTCTGAATAGGCGTTTCATTTTCTTCTACTCCTTTTATACCCTTGTTGAACGTTTGGGTACGAGCTGACACTTTATAAGTACTACAATGTTTTGCCAGCCAGTTTTCGCCCCCGGCCATACGGACTGCGTTCAGAATCTTGTTGTCCTCAATGGTACGGGCATTCGTCTTTAGAGAAGCATTCTCAGTTTCCAACTCTTCTATACGGGCTTTTAAAGCTTTCACTTCATCCTCTTCCAATTCATCAGGATCTTTAATTTCTGTAATAACGCCATCTGTCACAATGATAGTCTTTCCGTCAGGCATGACATGTTCGCCATCGGGACTTGCTGTATCTCCTACTTGGGGTTCACCTTCATCTCTTTCCACGGTAAGCGTGTTACCTTCGGCATTTGTCAATTCCATAGATACGACCTGTACGTCTTCAATTTTTTGATAGCCGCATTTGGCCAGCAGCCTGTCTATGATAGTCTGCTTCACTGTTACTTCTTTTTCTTTGTTCATTTTTTTGTTATTAAATGTGTAAGTTCTCCCTTTGGCAGTTGTAGGCATAAGAACGGTCGTGATAAAACCTAATTGTTTGGCTGTTTCACCACCAAACCAACCGGCTTTATTCATTTGGGCTTCGATAACTGAGGCTTCCGATCCTGTGCGTTCTACATACAAAGCTAGCATCTTGTTTTTTTCACTCTCCAAGTTTGATTTTATTGATTCTAGGGTTTCAAGATCAAGGTCTCCATCGTATGAAGCCATATAAGGCTTGTGAATAAGAAACTTTGCATGTGGATAAGCAAAACGTCTTTCTTTTGCAGCGGCCAATAATATCACGGTTGCCATGGATGCACATCGTCCTACTGCAGTACAGCTGATTTGCTTTCCTGAAGCACGTAAGGCGTCATAAATGGCATACCCTTCAACGGCATCACCACCGCATGAATGTATCTCAATATCAATAACGTGGTCATTCGGATCTATCCAAGATAGGAAATTTTGAATATCGGGAAAAGACAATCCCTCTTCACCAGTTAGATACCAATTTTCCATTTTGTCTTTATCCGCAACAATATCTTTGTTGATGTATAATTTCGCCATATATAATCTATTTTGAAGCAAAGGTAAAAAACGGTATATGGCTATAAGAATTTCAGAACATAATAGCACTGACACGCTTTGTCAGTAAAAAAATAGGGGGAAGAATAATCTTCCCCCTTATTGAATTGAAACGTCAACGGACAACCTGTCAATGACTCTATAGATGGTCCTTTCTGAAATGCTGTATTCATCTGCCAGGTACTGCATGATATATGCCTTTTTATGACCTTCAGCCGTAAGACGGGTGTAGTCTTTATACATTTCTAGGTATTTAATATCTGATGCATCTAATGACATTTCAGACATTATCCTAAGAGTGTTCCTGTTTATATATAATAGTTCGTATGCTTTCATAAACTACCGCTTTCTTCTATGTATTTAATTCTATTCGCAACTGAAGTAAACTCTTCTACAGAAACGACAGGGGCAGGAGCCATCATCATTCCTTTGGCGACTGCTCTGGCCAGCATATCTTCGCCTAAAGTTTGATTATTCGTTGCTGTTACATTAATAGGTACACCTCCACCCATCATATTGAAGGATGATAGGATAGGGGCGAACATGGACGTAGCTTTGGCGGTTATAACGGATTCTCCATTCGACAACTGTGCCGGAATACTGTCGCTCGTTCCTGTCCCCGGTCCTGTAACCAAACCACCTTCTGCAAATTTAGCACTTTTTACTATCTTAACAGCATTTGCAATGTTAGAAAGGATTGTTGCAATACCTGATGCCATTGTAGCTATACCAAGAATACCTTTCCCTGATTCAGCGGATACCATTTTTGCGATCGCCTTACCTGAATTGATGGCGATCTCTGCCAAAGCCAACATTTTGCTTGCCATAGCAAATCCTCTATCAGACTCCCCAATTTGTTCTGTGAGAGCTACAAGGCCATTTGTCACCTGTTCCATTGCTTCATATTTAGCTTGTTCTATTTCAATCTCCTTATCGCTCAGTTCTCTCTTGTCTTTCAGATAAGCATTCTGTGCTTCCAGCTTGCGAAGATTGAATGCTTCTATACTTTCACCTTCCATTTGCTGCAGGCTATCGAGCTCGGCTTTCTTTTGTTCCATCCTTATACGAAGAATTTCCTCTTCGTTATCATATGCTTGTGCGATTTCCGTTTCAAAGCGTATGCGCATGGCTTCCTGTTGCTTGTTGATAATATCCTGCTCATGAACTGTTGCCAGTTCGTCTATCTTGGTATTGTACTTTGCTTTAATGGCCAGTTTCATTTCTTCGGTTTGTTCTGTGCTGGTAAGTTCCGCCTCTTGTTGTGCTTGTAATTGTTGTATCTTTAACTGATACTCCTGCTCGCTGCCTTCCTTGACCGATTCCAATTGCAGGGATATCATTTTTAAACGGTTCTCCAGTTCTTTTTTCAGCTCCTCATCGGACAACTTGCTAAGCTCCATAGATTTTTGTTGTTCCAAAGCCTTTATTTTGGCGTTGATGGCTTCACGAGCCTTAGCGGTAAGGTTCTCTTCTTGCTTTAAACTGATTTGCAAATCCTCAATCTGCCGGGAATAGTTCAATTCAATCTCTTTCCGTGCTTGTTCTCTCTTGTCTTTCACTAAGGCAAGCATAGCATCTTCTGCTGCCCTTACTGCTTCCAGTTCTGTTTGCTTTGCTTCCTTTGCTTTGTCTGCACCTTCCTGGCGGATAGAGTTTAGGGTATTTTGCTGCTCTGTCTGACGGGTGTAACTGCTTTCTTCCAATTCACTTAATCTGTTTACTTCTTCGCTTAATTTCCTAAGGTCATCAATAGTGCTTTCCGATATACCGATTTTTCCAATAGCTTCATCTGCTGTAATTGCTCCTTTTTGCATGTCCTCAATGGTCTTAAGGGCTTCCTTTGTTACTTTAGTATATCCGAGCATATTGGCAATTCTTGCTTTCGCTAAGTCTGTTTGGATTTTTAAGTCCTCTTTTTCCATTGCTGCAGCTTTTTCCGCAGCTTTGATACGTTCCTGTGTGGACAGGGTCTGGTCATCTGCAGCTTTTTTCAGCTTCTCAATTTCAGCTCGGTTAGCGGCACGTGACATGGACAGCATGACTTCCCTCTTGTCTATCTCATTCAAGACTTCTGCCAGCTTCCACGCCTGTTTGGTTTCATTGACTATTTCATCACCGATACCAGCGAATATGGATTTGGCATCATTCCCCGCCTGTTTGAAGTTCCCGGTAAACAGATTCACTAAAGCACTTCCCAACTTGCCTGCCCGGTCTATTAAGACATTTACAGTGGCACCAAGAGCACCCATTATCTTATTGGCTGCTTCCACGCCCTTCTGTGTTTTGGTGAACCATGATACCAAAGATCCTAAAGCTACAATTAATACTCCAATACCAGTTCCAAGTAGAGCAACTTTCAACAGTTTCAAAACTTTAATCCAGCCGGTTGTGGTGGTCGAAACAGTAAGCATTTCTGTTTTTACTCCAGACAAATAATTTCTTACTCCACCCAAGGAGGTCACCATTACATTTATCTGCTGCACGAACGGGATATTGGCATTGGCGGCTTCCATTATAGCTTCCTTGTAATTGCCAACATTTCGGTAATACCGCTGTGTCTCTTCTTCAGCGCCCTTTAGAGCATCAGTAACCTCATTAATTCTGTTTTTTATGTTCATGCCTGTATCCGCATTTCGTTCCGCTTCGGATAAAGCATCGTATTCAGCCGTTAGGTTTGACAGTTTGGCACGGAGAGAAACAAGGCTGTTTTCTTGTGCCTTCTCCTGCTTGAGCTGATTTTGCATTGTTTTCGTTATAACACGTATCGAATCATTACAGTCGTTGATATAGGCTTTAGATGCCGCCATTTCTTCATTGTACTGCTGCCTTTTTATGTCTCCAGCCTTTAACTGTTCCTTCAGTTTCGCCTCTGCTTCTTTGGCTTTGTCGATTTTTGTCTGATACTCGGCTATAGCTTTGATAGCCTCATTATAATTCACTTTGATATCAAGTATCTTTTCTACTTTGTCTGCCATAATTTTAGATGTCTAATTGTAATAATTCAACATTTGCTATTCCTGTATTTTCTGCTGTAACGGATAGAATTGCATAATATTTCCCATATTGGGCCAGATATGCTGGAGTGGTCATATCTAAGTCTCTCAAGTCTTTTTCTGTTATTTCTATTTTTTCTTTAATGATTTTGGGGGTATACACTGCATTTTGAAAGCTTGTGTAGAATCTTTTTATGATATCTGTGAACGACAATTGTGTGAAGGTTCCATTTGATAGACCTCCATTGTTTTCCTCGAGAAGTATTCTTGGTTGAACTTTTTGCAGTTCAGCCTTTCCCTCTCCGTCATATTTGTACAATCGTATGAATGCTGTAATTCCTCTCATGTCGCATCCTGCAAATTTCAACTCTGCCATTTCTCTAGACTTCTCTAATGAGCTGATCAAGCAAGTAATTTCTCCACTGTAGTTGCCTTTTACCGTATCATCGTCTTTGTATTTAAGTATATTTCTTTGTGCAAAGCCATCGATAGTGAATTTCATTTCTTTAGGCTTGTTGGCCATATACGATGCTATTACCCGTCTAGTCCAATTGTACGCTTGTTCTTTTTTCTTTATGATATCATCGACAGACATAAATCTTATAATGTTCGTGCCTTCAATAGGATATGCAAATACGCCTAGCATGGTAGATATTGCTTTAATAAAATCAAGCTGTGTCATATCTGGCAAATTTGGTATAATGGGGTAATGACCATTCCCGTTAAGAATACTTTCGTCTGGTTGCTTGGGCGATACAAGGCTGTTTTCCATTCTTAGATTTATGATTCCATCTACACCGTTTGATACGTCTGCAATAAATCCGATATTTGTGAATCCAAACCGGATATCTGTACCTTTGTTTACTGAGTCAGACTCTACACCTTCGAACTCAAACGTAATATTGTAAGAGTTTCCTCCATTGCTTATTATATCCGTATATCCTATGTTGAATATTTCATTGTTCTCTCCGTTCTCAATATAATAAGCTATCATGGCTGCATTGCTGGGATAGAAAGAAGTTAAAGTATGTATTGATACTTTGCCTGAAGCATTGAGCTTTATGGAGTTTCCTTTTGTCTTTATTCCACTAATGAATGTGCCTTCGCTTAGCGAGCTTTTATTTACCGTTCCATAATATGATGAATATTCTTTATTTTCGAAGTAAAGTTCAATAGGCCCGGTTCCTTGGTTAAGGTAATATTTTGCATTCAACCACAGTTCATTCTTTTGAGAGAATTCCAACCCGTCATTTCTTGTCAGCAATGGGATAAACAGCTTGTTCAAGACTGCTTGCTGTTCACTTGGAAAAATGAATATCACATCATTATCAAGTGATATATGTTCTAAAATCCATGTTGCTTTAACTGCCGGATGATAGGGTAAGTCTTTATCGGCTGAACGTATATTGTAATTTACTTTTGGGAAAAAGAAATCTCCATGACTATCATATTGGCTTACGTTCTTTCCGCTATTCCATTCGATGTAATAATCAGGAAATGGATCATTCCCTTGGCTTTCATAATGCCAACGTTCTTTTAAATCTTGCAGTTTTTTTTCTTCATTGGCAATACTTGAAAATTGTGTTGCGTTTCCCCATATTAATGCGGTTTCAAACACATCAGACGTGCCTATCAAGTATATTTTTGCCCCTTTGATAATTTCTACTCCGTTTCTTATGTATCTAGCGTCAAGGTAAAATGAAGCAACGGAATATTGGCAGGATGGCAGGTCTGCGTGAAGAAATGCAGACTGATTCCTCACTGTGTTTGGAAGTTTAATAGTGTAGCTTGTGTTACTTACAATTTTGCCTATATCGGTGAATATATTATTCTTGTATTTTAATGTGATATTGGTGCTGTCGTCCATATCTACTAATTTGTTGTTGGCACCGACATATAATAATTCATTTCTCATAAGCTCTGCACGTTAGTTTCAGGTAATATAATGTTCGCTTCAAAGTCTTGCAGTGATACCCGCTGTTTGACGAAATTTCCCACAGACACATTTACGGCCATCCATCTGGCGTTACCGTTATCATCATAGCCCATGAACATATCAACAACAGGAGATGTGGCCATTTGGTAAAGGAAGTCATAAGTTATGCTGTCTATTAATGGAGCGCATACGGGAAGTGTCGTTTCTTCCATTTTCCTTTGCTTTCGTCCGCTACCTCCATGGTATCCGTTCTTGTAACTGTAATCCTGCATATTGTTTCTGATGAACTCTCCGTCATTGGATACCTGCGAAGTCTCGTCTCCTTGCATGAATAGCCAGTAACACCACATTCCATGGCGGTTGATCCATCTCAAGTATATTCCACAGTCTGAATTGTCAACCTTACAAGTGATCTTTGTGGCCATATTGAGCAGCCCTCGGAAGGTGAAATCAAAGGTGTGGTCAAAAACAGATGCTGCCGTATTACTTCCAGGTAGATAAAATTCCACCCTGTCTGAAGCATCTATTCCAGCAAGAATGATATTCCATGCATTTTGTCCTGATAATGCGATAGGGGAGCTTTCGGAACCATCTATAGTTACTTTTACATTCCCTGATGTTGCAGAGTATAAGCCTACAGAGAATGGGTAGTTTTTGAACCATGTCAGCACTCGGCTTCCATTATACTGCTCTCCAACCTTACTGGCTCCCCACAATATGAATACGTTGAACTGGAAGCTGTTTTCAAGTGTTCCTGATTCGTTATACATATCAAGCTCTATGCTAAACAGACGTCCTAACTTACTATCTTCGGCGTGAGTTGACTTGTAATCGACTTCTCTGTATTCGTCAAAATAGCTCTGCGTATAGAATGATAGGTCAAAGAAGCAGGAACCACCGAACGTCGCTCTGTTCTCTCTGTCTGATGTGGCTGTGGTGGTGTCCGTTACTGTTGCAGTAACAGATTGATAGTTTCCGCCAAGGATATTTATTATCACAGGATTAAAGCAGAATCCTATTTGGTCAGGATATTCAATTGTTGTATTATCTATCGTATGTGTTCTCATTGTCGAAATTCAGATTTATATGTTCAACTTCTGTTTCATATATAGCCGATACCCTGCTGGCTATATTGTCCACGGTATTTTCTAGATCACGGGAATAGATTTCCTCATGTTTTCTGTTTCGGTATAGTTCCGTTCCTTCCTTGGCTATCTTTCTAGCGACAAGGTAGGCGAAGGAATCGGGCTTCTTTACTTGTATACCCTTATCTTCCACCCATTGGCGGATAATCTTGTAAAATCCTTTCGGAACTTTCCCTGGCCCACGTCCGGTTTCTAGTACCGCGAATGCCTGCCTGCCCCACAAAACGCCTCCGTCCTCCGACATTTCTACTTTCAGACTGCCCTTTGTCCTTCCACTGGCTACTTGTCCGGCTGCTTCATGGTTGGCTATAATTCGCTTGCGTAACGCTTCCAGCTCTTCACCTATTATCCTTAGGGGTCCGGCTTTAGTTTCTGCTGCCATATACAATCTCTTTCACGCTCTTGTTGCAAATAACAGTACCCATTATCTCTTCTAACTTAAGTTGGATAACTATTCCGGTTACATTAACATCCAGCTTGTCATAGAAAACAGAATAAGGGATATCTCCTGATATTTCTTTGAACATCCCACTCCTGTTCAATAGCAATATGAATTCTTTGGCTTTATTCTTGCATCCTTCTATCACTGCATCATTTTCTGTGCCATCAAAATCGAACTTGGTTTTATCCATGAATGCCATCATACAGTTAGGGCAGTCTCTTAACTGCTGTCTGCCTAGATTAAAAGTTCCGCTTACAGGAAGGAGATTAAGCACTGCCGGCAATTTAATCTTGTCCAGTCTTATATTGGCTGTTTGCCAGTTGTCAAAAAGGTAACTTACACCCTCCATAGAGTCTACTATCTTTTTAATTTTTTGCTCTACCGTCATTTCTTCTTACTTAATATGTTTCTTAATCTACGTTCGAATCTTACTCTTTTGGCGTCCATGTCAAGACATTTATATACTCTGACCCATGGCACGCTGTCTACTTCTGCATGATCAGTGATACCCATGCGCTGTGCATAGTAATCAATCATGCCGAAAGGTCCAAAATTTAGCAATTCGGATCCTGCTTGCTTCTCTTCGGGTGTGGGTGGTACATTCGTCGACGCGAATAGTTTATTTATTCGTTCAACTTCTTTGGCCACCCATTGTACGAATCCCAGTACATCGGTAGCTGGAAGTTGGGATATATAACGTTTACTCAGCCCCATCAGTACAGTACAGGGAACGAACAAGATATCGTGTTCTGTTTCGATGGATTGCAGTTGCATCAGTTCTCCCATATTTATGTCGTTTAGGGTATCTGGTGTCTTATACTGCCCTAGTTGATAAGGTTTTTTCAGTTCATCCAACTTGGTTCTAATGACCTCGGGTTCGGTGGCAATGCTGCTTATTGTCAAAAATTCTTTTACTGTCATATCTTTCCTATTTTTGCTTTTGGTCGTTTTGGTGTTGGTTTGATGCGGAATATCATTGCCATTATCAGCATATCAAGGTAATCTGTGGAATGACCTAATATTTCTTTCATTTTTTCTTTGCTGATTATTCCTTTCTTCCGTGTGTCTGCATCAATATGTGCTTGTTTGAGAACTGACAATTCTTCAATGATCCGTTCCCGCTGTGCTTCCGTGCATACGATACGAAGCAATCGATTGTTAATCATCTCAGCCAGTTTGAAGGCACACTCTGATTTCAAATTGTCAAATTCAGGATTAATAGGTCGTGCTCCTCCATGAAACTCCTTGATACCGTTCAGATAGCTTTCAAGATAGTTCCCCAATCCGTCAGAGTCCGCAATCATCTTACTACGAGGAATTGAGCATTCTATCATCATCCGCTTCAGGTCTGTTTCAATGGATTTTCCAGTACTGTATTCCTGATCCAGTTTGATAAAACACACATTCCCTTTCCAATGACCGGCGATAAATCTGTCTCGTCCCTTCATTGCAAGGTCTGCAGAACCGGTAGATTCACCTGCAGGAGCAATGAACTCATTCGTGAACAAGTCACAGATAGCGTCGTAGTTACACAGGGCAGTCGGGTCATTATCATACTCCCAATTGCCGAAATATAGGCGTTCCTTTGTTACCCGGTCTTTTGTGTTTCGAAGACTTTCGATGTAGTCTTCTGTTGCCCAAGGATTATCCTGCACCAAAGCTTGGATAAATGCATAAGGAGCTTGTAATTTGTCTTCTTTCCAGGGCTTGTAGAATTCACGGTATAGCCAGTTTTTCTTCGGGTTACAGGTGATAAGTATCTTTCCGGGTACATGGTATACATCGTTCATGTGGCGGCCGATACGGGTTTTCAAGACTTCGAAGGCAAGGTAGTGCACTTCACCAGCTTCCTCTATCCATCCTCCTGTATATTCCTTAGACCCCAATCGTTCATACATCGGATCTTTCACCGGATAATACGTCAAGTCAATATAAACGATTTCACTTCCGTTGTCGAAGGCTATCCCTTCATTTGTTGTCTTGTATGCCGTGAAGCTGTGAGAAGATGCTACCTTATTGAAGGTCACGGTAACGGACTCACGGCTATCCTTCAAATTATTTCGGCCAACAAACCAGCGAGTACCGGGAAGATAGTAGGCACATTGCATCAGCCATTCACAGCCTAGCCATGATTTACCACCACCTCCGGCACCACCATACAATAAAAATTTCGTTTTGCTGTCACGAAGAAAATTGTATGCCAATCGCTGTTTTAAGTTAACCTTTTGCTCCATATCACTTCAATTTGTCAGCTTCGGGAGTATAGGGAAGAAAGTCAAATCCGTTGAAGGGTTTGCCTTGTGTTGTATGATCCACTTCCTGTTTGTCGGACAACCCTAGCTTTCGGGCTATAATGTTTGCATTGAAAGCGCCAACACAGGCTCCTTCAAATTGTTGAGTCTCGATGGTTTCTTCCACCCGCGCGATGACGTGCAAAAAATCTTCATCATTTTTTTTCATGCATTCACTTCTGAAGCTACTCCACCAACGTGATGAAGTACCTAGATAGATACATAATCCGGTGAGAGAGTAGGGGCGCTGTGTAGGTGAAACTTCTTGTTGTGTTTGCTGTTCATTAACAGTTTCTGTTCTTTTACCTTTTTTGCGTCTAACAGGCATGGTACGTTGTATAGCCTTTCTTGTTGTCCATGGGTTTTCATCACACCATTGGAAATATTCGCACGCCGCCTCCCATAACGCTTCAGGCGTGGCGAAGAGTTTATCCCTGCCATGCTTGCTGCGTAACATCCAAAACTGATTTCCTTTAGGTGCTGCCATTGTTTATAGTGTTTTAAAGATTGGTATAATTTCTTTGTCCAGATCCCATTTGCGATTATTGGGAAGAGGAAGTGTGAATTCATATTGCAACGCTTTCAGATAATCATTCTTACTTGCGCTCCTTCCGTTGGTTGATGCTACTTGAAATGACGAACCTCTTAACTCTTTTTCTGGGCTTATCTTCATTCCTTTATCGAATATGTTAAAATCCTTTCCGATGTAAGCTGTGTTTAATCTGATGATGTCAGCTGTGGAATGATAATGCTGGAAGTACCATTCACCAAAACGGAAGTTGGCTGTGAAGTTCTTTGCGTCAAGAAATACGGCTTTAGAACGATGGTCGTGTGTTTCCTTGCGTTCAGATGATTTCTGGGCGAACAGCAGCGGAATGCCAGACCAGAATATCATTCCTCCGGGCTTGCATAATGCTGATAACGAAAGTAAGACATTCTTTTCATCCTCTTCTGAGTTCACAGAGTTCAACACGCTATCGCACACAACCACATCGTACAGCCCGTAGTCCGACAAGGTCTTGCATATGGAAGCACAGTCTTGCCTGATTTCCTTTTCATCAATGATGTCCGCTCCATCTTTGCGGTGGAAGAATTCAATGGCGTCAATGAGATAGCCTTTTTTCTTCAGTATGGTTGCGTAATCCTTTTGTCCGGCACCGAAATCGAGTATGCGCATATCCTTGGTGATGTATGGTATAACCTGCGTTTCATACAACGTTGAATGGCTACGCTTGCTTGGAACCCCGTTCTTTTGCCGTAGCCGTGCCTTTTGGGCAAAAGACTGTATATAGGTCTTTCGTTCCAGATGGGAATACTCGAACACTCCATATTCCTTAGAGAAGTATTTGAGCGCGATTTCTTCTTTCCCTTCTGGAAGGACATATACAAGTAGGTCCATACCTAATAGTTTTACCGTTTTGGCATATACTGTTGAGATGATCACTTTCCCGGTATGGTCACATACGGCATTTGCAAACTGGCCGTAACGGAGAATCATTTTCGTAAGGTCAACAACACGTGAGTTGTTTCCTCCTTTGGAAAGAATGGAGATATCTTTGTTGGATACAGTATAAAATCCTTCTGTTCCTTTAGGAAGACTTACATTGATTTCTGGTTGGATTTCCGACAACTCACATTCCGCATAGTTGTGAAGTTGGTTGAACCTTACTTCATCGGTGGAGTTTACACCATCAAGAATAAAGGCTGGAACATGGGTATACCCAAGCAGCTTCATTGTCTTTGTACGTTGGTGTCCTGCCATGATACGTTTATCCGATTGACGTATGATGATCGGTTTGATAATGCCTAATTCCTTGATGGATTTTTTTTAATCTTCTTGTGCTTCATTAGTGAGCAGGCGTGGGTTATATTCTGCCGGGTTCAATATTGATATGTCTATGTATTCCATCATAAGCTAAGTAGATTATTAACAAAACCAACCATTACACCGTTCTCATCCAAATATTCAGAAGCCCGTGCTTTCAGTGCTTCCAGTTCGCTTTCACTGACTGGAATCTTATACCCCTCAAATACTAAATATTTGATATGAGCTCCGGCTTCATAGTTTGCGTTCTTGAGTACATTATGACTGTCTTCTATATCTTCTGAAAAATCTGTCGGATCAGGAAAGCTGATGCCTTCCATACCCCAATTAAGCAACTCGTTACAATCCCAGTCAAACAACTTGGTTATGTCCCATTGTCCGTTGTTAACGTTATCACGTATGATTAGCTCACGTTCCCTTTCCTCGGTCAGGTTGGGAATAAGAACGGTCGGTACTTGTTGCATACCTAGCGATATACAGGCATCATACCTTTGGTTTCCGGCTATAATGATCAATTCGCCAGTACGGTCTGACAGGATGATCGGTCGGGCTTCGAAATAATCCGGATTGTTTCGGATTGACTCTTTAAGTTTGTCTAGCTGTTCATCCGAAATAGTTCTTGGATTGTTTTCCAGTTTCTTCAGTTCCTCTAGTTTTCTGTAAATAATTTCCATAATTGCTTTTTTTGCGTTACAGAAACGAAGGTACTTAATAAGGGAGCTAAGGGGAAAAATGAGGAAAACAAAGTACTGACACGGCTTGTCAATACTTTGTTATGTGTGTTATAATTCCTTTGTTGATATCAATGCCGAATTGCTGGTAAGATAAAGAATTACAGGAAAGTATTTCACTGGTAACCTGTAAAGTCTTGCATTCTTCTTTGATGAACGTTAATATGAAAAGTGGGAAAGATAGATAATGCTTTTTGCAGATTTTTGGAACGGAGTAGAAACGTGACTTTACTTGTTTTCGTTTTCATTACCATTGTAGCTATCCTCTGATAATCACATATCTTCCGGCGGCTATTTCACTTCTATACTCGACAGAATAGCCCTTGTCTATAAATGCTCTTATGACATTATCGTGCGCCAACTCCGAAATTTGGTGTCTGTCTTTAGCGTCACTTCCAGTATTTTTTGCCCAACAATGAGGCCAGTTATTTCCCCATCCTACGCCATAATGAAAGTAAACACATTCGCCTTTCTTTTTGATTTCCGAGAGGATGAAAGATGCAAGTTCGTCTTCCTCGGATTTTCTTCTATTTGATTTTGGTATTTCTATTGTCAACATACTAATTTTTTTTTGAATTATTTCTTTATTACAACCGCCATAGTGCTAACAGTAGTTCCACTCTCTTTAAACTCGCCAGCTCCAATTTCAAAAACTTCTCCATGTACTTCTTTCAGCCAGTTGCGGAAATCAATACATTTCTTTTCCGAAGCGAATTTCCAGTGTTGGCTGGTTATTGCTGCAAGTGTGCCGCC
>OHQM01000355.1_pt1 | contig 25097 bp, 22 predicted proteins | sample 1577941 | NCBI WGS metagenome assembly OHQM01 (sample SAMEA3879604, study PRJEB24766) | human gut metagenome | biome: human-associated habitat; feature: feces | place: USA | collected 1985/1987
AAATACCGACCTCCAAAGTTAGATTTTTTAGGTCTAACTTTTTGGGGTCGGGTCAGACTTCGGTGCTGTTGTGCGTTGTATGGGATGTATTGTGTGAGGTTGCGCAATCCTGTATGGGCGGTCATCAGCCGCCCGCAAATAAAGACACAATAATTTAGATTAAATCATAATATAAATATCACAAAATAACCGTAATTCTGTCGTGGCGAACACGGTTTCTGTTACATGTTATGCACAACATTCGTCATATCAAAACATTTGTTTAAACAAAACAATTCATCAAGTTGAGTGCCCAATGAGCTTATTTATATCTGTATTTGAACAGCTGTGGCATACAAATATCAATTTGAGATATTTTTTTATTTTCAATTTTTATCAAAATTATACAGGAGGGGTTTTCTTCGTTGACTTGAAACATCAACGCAGCCTCTTACTCTGGGTAAGGACTCAAAATGGATACTCTTTTTGCGACAACGAAACCTCATTATATTAATGTTAAAAAAGTGGATGTAACCGAAATCAGTCACATCCACTTGATATGGTTGCGGGAGCCGGATTTGAACCGACGACCTTCGGGTTATGAGCCCGACGAGCTACCGAGCTGCTCTATCCCGCGATATACAACTCTGCTGTTTTTTTACAGCTTTATTATTATAGCATTATGTAAAGGTTGTGTCAATAGTTTTTTGCATATTTTTTTATTTTATGCTTTGTCCGGCTTTTTTGACTGAATTTATTTACACTTTAATCTTAGGCTTTTTAACGGGTATGTGTACAATTATGTGGTGGAACAGATGTGACTAAAAGATTTAAATACCTGTTAAAACAAAAGTGAGATTGTGCAAAATAATGATTTATATGTGTTTTGCACGGTGAATTTGATATATTGATTGCGGATTGCTTTTGTGGTACAATTACCGTGTGAATTTGCGGAATTTTTAAATTGCGACAAATACAGATGAGAGGAAATTATGGGAAAGAACAAAACACGCAGTAAATCTGCATTTAAACAAAACAGTGTCACAGCTGAAAACAAAAGGCTCAGCGATGACGGAAACATTAATTTTACTTTTAAAATTTTGTCGGCAATCGGCATTATTATCATAGTTTCGGGGCATTGCTATAACGGCGGTGTGTCGCTGATGTACGATTGGTTTCCGAAGTATTCGTACAATCTTGCCTTGTTTGTTTTCATTTCGGGTTATTTTTACAAGGAAAAGCACGAGGAACATATTTTCAAATATATATGGGGACGGACAAAACGCTTGTTGATTCCAGCATATCTATGGAACATTGTTTACGGAATAATCGCATTCGCACTTACTCAGGTCGGCTATACGATTGCTCAGGGCAAATTTGATCTGTACAACCTTTTTGTTATGCCGTTTATTGACGGCGAAAGTTTTGCCTACAACCTCGGTTCGTGGTTTGTGTATCCGTTGTTCTGTGTTTATGTTTTTAATATACTGTTCCGCAAACTGCTCAAAAAGGTTCACAGGGGCAACGAGTATGTCATTCTTGCCGTGTATCTTGCAATCGGAATTTTCGGTGTGCAATACTGCATTTGGAATCCTGCCCCAAAGGGTGCGTTGCTGTTATTGTTCAGGTCAATGTTTTTTCTGCCGTGTTTTGAGTTTGGCAGATTTTATCACGAAAAGCTTGAAAAACACGATAATCTCAACAGCGTTGCATATTTTGCAATCGTTCTCGGAGTTCAGCTTCTTCTCCTCACATTCTGTGAAAATCTTGAATACACTCCGTCAAAGTGTGTGAAGTTTGACAACGGCTGCGTCATTCCTTATGTAACCGCAATCACGGGCATTGCGTTCTGGCTGAGGGTTGCAAAGCTGATTACTCCGATTATCAAGAACAAAAAGCTTGTCAGGATGATTTCTGACAATACCTACAGCATAATGATTCACCACATTTTTGCCTTTATGATTGTAAAATGGGCGTTCTGGGGATTGAGCGTAATTACACCGCTGTTCAAAGATTTCGATATTTTAAAACTCAAGTCAACAATCTGGTACATTTATCGTCCAAACGGCTTAAATTTTTACTGCATAATCTACCTTGCCGCAGGAATATTCATTCCGATTCTTATAGGAACGGTTACGCACAGGATATTTGAATTTATGAAAGAGCATACCTTGAAGAGTATGCAAAAAAGCAGTCGGACAAGTAAAGTAAACAAAATTAAAAAAGTCGTAAAATAATGCTTTTTTTACAGGCTTTAAAATGAATAAAAAATAAGCTGTATGTGCATTGTTACAAAATAACACAGCTTGTATTGTGCAATATTTGCCTTTAAAGCTGTGCGACTGAACAACTTGCACTAAAAGGTAGAATAATATTTATTCATTTCGCCGTAGCAAAAAACATTAATTTGTGTTACAATATTTCATTATAGTATTTAGCGGAGCAGATATGCCGATATACAGAATAGCTGATTTGAATGTTGAAGTTAATCCAAAATTTAAAATATGCAGGAAACGGCTTGAAAGCTATGCCGTTAAGTCGAATGAATCGGGAAAGACCGACATTGCAATATCGGTTTCGGATGACGAAATCCGTGAGCGTCTCAGGCTTTCCGACAACCTCAGCGAACAAGGTGCGGAGGATGTTTTGATACTCTCAAAATTCTGCAACGCCGTGCTTGACGGATTTGACGGATTCTTTTTTCATTCGTCCTGTCTTGAGCTTGACGGCGAGGGCTATGTTTTTTCGGCAGTCAGCGGAACGGGCAAGTCTACCCACACGGCTCTGTGGCGAAGGCATTTTGGCAACAGGGTGACGATGATTAACGATGACAAGCCGGTTATACGAAAATGTGACGGAAAATTTTATGCTTACGGAACTCCGTGGATGGGGAAAGCTGACATAGGAACAAATACAAAAGCACCTGTTAAGGCTGTGTATATTCTTCAGAGAGCAGAAGAGAACACGGCAGTCAGAGTGTTGCCGTCACAGGTTATGAAACAGTTGCTTGAGGCAACGGTTATTGATGTTGAGCGGAGCAGAATGGAAAAGCTGCTTGAATTGCTTGATGAGTTCTTTAAGGAAACACCGTTGTTTTTGCTCGGTTGTAATATGGATGAAAGCGCTGTTATGACGGCTTACAATGCCGCAAACGGTGGATAAGGCTATGGAAATTTCAGAAAGCGGAGGAATATAAGATGGAATTTGTTCAGGTCGTTTCGGTTGAAAATATGAGAAAAAGCGACGCAAGGACGATTGCGGAGCATACTCCTTCGGCGGAGCTTATGTACAGAGCCGCACAGGGGATTTTTAATTCGGCAAAGTTTGTGGGCAGGGTTGCCATAGTTTGCGGTAAGGGCAACAACGGCGGCGACGGTTATGCGCTCGCCTGTGTTTTATGCAAAAACGGCTTTACACCGACAATTTTCAGAGCAAGCGACGGCTTTTCAAAGGACGGCCTTTACTATTATAAAACCGCAATGTCGCTCGGTGCCGAGGAGATGCCGATGTCACAGGCGGCGGCTTTCACGGGATTTGACATTGTAGTTGACTGCCTGCTCGGAACAGGCTTTTCGGGTGAATTAAAGGGTGAAATGCTTGAAGCGGTTGAGCAGATTAATATGACAAATGCCTATGTTATAAGTGCAGACATCAACAGCGGAATTAACGGTGACACGGGTGTGTGCAGTACGGCGGTAAACTCGGATCTTACCGTTTCAATCGGTTCGTTCAAGACAGGCTTGTTCCTCAATGACGCACCGTATTATATTGGTTCAGTCACAAACTGCGATATCGGAATCAGCCTTATTGAAGATGAATACAAGCTGATTGACTATTCTCTTTTGCATATGTTTGAGGGCTACGGCTCGCTTGTTATGACTGCGGAAGAATTTTTTGAAAAGTACGGCTACGAGCCTTCAAAGTGCAATGTTGCACGCTGTGTTGAGGAAATCAGCAAAAAAGAACGCAGAACAGTTGTAGTAAAAACAGACCATTCTGCGGTAATTGCGGATCTTAAATATATTTATTTTTGCGCTGACTATGTTATTAACAATTGATTGATTTTAATTGAGTTGAGGGTGAAACCATGAAGTACAAGAAGGTGTTGTTACCGCCCGAGCCGTATTACAGCGGCAGGGTTACAAGATACCCGGACAGAAAAGTTGCCTTTGAATCGGGACTCAGGTGGCATGGTTCATATGAAATTTCCTATATAAAAAAAGGTAAGGTAAGGCTTAACAAGCTTGACTGTGAAATTATTCTCAATGCGGGCGATGTCTATGTTCTTAACAGTCAGGAGGTTCATTCCTATGAGGACATCGGTGAGGATACTCAGGCTGTTATGCTCAATATCATTCCAAAGGCAATTGCACCGTATGTTGACGATCCGCATATTGTGCCGAGTTTCAAACAACCCGAGGGCGAAGCTCTTGAGTTTATCAGAAAAGCAATGGACATATTCCACGGATATGAAGAGTACGAGAGCAAGCTTATCAGCATGAAGGTAAGAGCGGTGATGTACAGCGTTGCGTACTATCTCATCCGTGATTGCATTGACAACGATATACAATATGTTCACGGTTCTCAGGCTGATGATTTTGACTGCGCCAAAAGTGCTATCAGATATATGCACGATAATTACAAACACGAAATCACGCTCAATGAAATCGCCAATTATGTAGGCATGACGCCTGCTCATTTTTCAAAATATTTTAAGGATAAAACAGAGGAAACATTTTCAAAGTATCTTCGCCGTGTTCGCCTTGAACACGCTATTGATGATTTGAGAAACAAAAAAATCACCGTCAGACAGGCGGCGATTGAAAACGGTTTTCCAAATGTAAATTCGTTTATCCTGTCCTGCAAGTCCGAATACGGCAGAACTCCTGCGGAACTTAGGAATTACAGCGAGAAGAACTGACGGCGAGCCACCGTTCTCGGTTCGTGAAAACAGTCGCTTCAAGGCGAGAACTTTTTAAATTGAAAATGGAAAATTGAAAATTGAAAATTGCGGTCGGCGGTGTGCCACCGCAATCTATTCGAGAAAATACTCGGATAAAAGAATTGCATCAGATGCCCGAATACGGCATTGATGCAATTTTTGCTTTATATGAAAGTAAATGTATACTTGTAGGGGAGAACCGATGTTATACAACCGTCACAACACCTATTTCAACTTGATTATTGATTCTGGGGATGAATACGGTGTTGCTCAGACCTGCGCAGACAATCATTTTTGTGCCGTCAAGGTCAAATTCGCCTTTGTCATATTTCGGAAAAAGTCCCTGATTCGGAGCGATTACTCCGCCGATGAACGGCAATTGAATCTGTCCTCCGTGGGTGTGACCGCAGACGATTAAGTCAATGTCGGTTTTCTTTGCGTCCTCGGCAATGTATTCGGGCTGGTGGTGCAGAAGAATTGTGAAATTGTTCTTTGCTTTTTCGGCAAATTCTTCCCACAGCGTTCTTGACGGAACATCGTCATCGGGAGTGTAGAACTCATAATAAGGGTAGTCGCTCATTCCGCCGATAAGCACACTCTTGCCGTTTTTGGTGAATTTTATGTATTCATTATCGAGCAATACAGCGCCTGTTGAATTTGTTTCGCTTTTAAAATCCGTTCCGAATTTGGCGGCATTGTCACGCTCATGGTTGCCGAGACAGCAGTATGTGGGTGCAATTTTTGAAAGCTTTTCAAGCACATCTTTCATCTTCGTTGTGTCGGGATCGCCACGGTTGACCATATCTCCGCAAACTGCAATAAAATCGGGATTTTGTTCCTTTACAAGCTCTGCAAGGTCTGCGTTCTTTTCTCCGTATTCCTTGTTGTGCAGATCCGTGATGACAACAAATTTCAGCTTTGCGTCGTTCTTAGTATTGTTTACACAGTAATTTGTGATTGCAATTGTGTTGTCACAGTAAACGCCCCATATTACGAGAGTCACAAACAGCACAAGTATTATTGCTCCGAGGATTATCGAAAAATTTTTCATTCAATTTACCGCCCATATTAAGTATGGTATTATTTTAGGCTCGTTTTGTGCGGTTGTCAACAAATGTGTGTCGAACAAGTCCGATTATTACTGTTCCTTGTGCTTTGATTGTCGGATTTTAAGTTGATTTAGGAATTGCTTTGTTTGACATTCCTTTTGCACTGTTGTATAATGAATCATAATTGTATTTATATGTTACTCGGGAAATTTACACAAAGTTAAACAGAAGAGGTATGGGTTATGAAGAAGATTAATTTGCGTAAGATGTTTCTGGCTCTCGCAGATGTGTTTATTATCGTTGTCAGCGGTATTCTTGCAAATTATATTCTCTTGCTTGTCGGCTACATAGGTGCTGCTTCAAGCAAAGGCTTGTTGAGCTATATTGTTATTGATCTTGTCATGTGTCTGTTTACGCTTTATATAAGCGGAACATATTCAAAATTGTGGCGATACTTTAACGCAAAGGACTATATGGTGTGCGGAACTGCCGTCTTTTCTGGGTTTACGCTCGGCTTTGTAATCTCGTTGTTTTTGCAGATTCCGCAGAGAAAGATTTTTTGTATAGTACATTTCGCAATAGCCCTTGTCGGAATTCTTGCATTCCGTTTTGTTTTCAGAAGGACTTTTCTTGACCTTACCGAGGCAGGAAGGGCAGAGGGCGGAGAGCGCACCCTTATTGTGGGCGCAGGCAATGCCGGCAGAATGATTGTTCGTGAAATTCACAATGCGAAAGAGCAGGGTGATGTTAATAATCCTTCAAAAAGCATCATTCCGGTATGCTTTGTCGATGATGATTTGAAAAAGCTGAATCAGAAAATCGAAGGAATCCCCGTTGTCGGAACCTGTCCCGAAATTGTTAAAATATGTGATGAATACCGTATAGACAATATTATTGTTGCAGTTCCGTCATGTGAGGAAGATGAGAAGAGGAAGATTCTTGACTACTGTTCCGCAACAGAGTGCAAAATCAAGATTATCCCTTATCTCGGTGAGCTTTTGTTTGATGACGGGCATACACAGCTTATTTCACAGGCAAAGGAAATCAAGATTGAGGATCTTCTCGGCAGAAAACCCATTGAGTTTGACCGAAAGGAGATTCATGACCTTATCAACGGAAAGGTTTGTCTTGTTACAGGCGGCGGCGGTTCAATCGGCAGTGAGCTTGTAAGACAGATTGCAAAGAATGATCCAAAACAAATCATCATTGTTGATATCTACGAAAACAACGCATATGACATTCAGCAGGAGCTTGTGCTTGAATACGGCACAAAGCTTAACCTTGTAACGCTTATTTCATCGGTTCGTGATTACGACAAAATGGAGCTTATCTTCAAGACATATCGCCCCGAACTCGTATTCCACGCTGCCGCTCACAAGCATGTTCCGCTTATGGAAACCGTTCCCGAGGAGGCTGTAAAGAACAACATCTTTGGCACATTCAATGTTGCAACCCTTGCAGAAAAGTACAAGGCAAAGAAGTTTGTTATGATTTCAACCGACAAGGCTGTTAATCCGACAAATGTTATGGGCGCAACAAAGCGTGCGTGCGAGATGATTATTCAGTACAAGGCGCAGCACAGCACCGATACCGAATTTGTAACAACAAGATTCGGTAATGTTCTCGGCTCAAACGGCTCGGTTATTCCGCTGTTTCGCCGTCAGATTGAAAACGGTGCGCCCGTTACCGTAACACATCCCGATATTATCAGATATTTCATGACTATTCCCGAGGCTGTTTCGCTTGTTCTTGAGGCAGGTGCAATGGCAAAGGGCGGTGAGATTTTTGTTCTTGATATGGGTGCTCCCGTCAAGATTACAACCCTTGCCGAGAACCTTATCAGAATGTACGGTAAGGTTCCGTACAAAGATGTTCCGATTATCTTTACGGGACTTCGTCCGGGTGAAAAGCTTTTTGAGGAGCTTCTTATGGACGAAGAAGGTCTTAAGTCAACACAGAACAAGAAAATTTTCATAGGAAATCAAATTAAAATAGACGAAACAGATATGCTGTCAAAGCTTGAGGTTCTCAAAAAGACCGCAGAAAACAATGACAGTGAAAAGACAGTTGAACTTTTGGCAGAACTTGTACCTACTTTTTGCCACAAGGTCAATGATTAACCGAAAAGGAGAAATTTTATGTGCGGTATTGTAGGTTATGTAGGGCCTAAGGATTGCAGTGAGGTGCTTGTTAATGCTCTCACAAAGCTTGAATACAGAGGCTATGACTCGGCAGGTATTGCGGTTTTTGATAACGGAGAAATCAAGACCGTAAAGACCAAGGGCAAGCTTCAGGACTTAAAGGATAAGCTTGCAGAGGTCGGCACTCCGAAAGGTCATGTCGGCATAGGTCACACCCGTTGGGCAACCCACGGCGAGCCTTCGGATGTAAACTCACATCCACACAGCGGTACAAGGGTTACAATCGTTCACAACGGTATTATTGAAAACTATATGGAGCTTAAAGACTTCCTCATCTCAAAGGGAAGAACTTTTTTAAGCGACACAGATACAGAGGTTGTTGCTCAGCTCCTCGACTATAAATACAACGGAAATCCTCTTGAAACAATTGACAGTGTAATGGCTGAGCTTAAGGGCTCGTTTGCACTCGGAATTATGTTCAAGGATTTCCCCGACAGAGTTTTTGCGGTTCGCCGTGAAAGTCCTCTTATCGTAGGCGTTGCAGAGGGTGAGTGCTTTATTGCGTCCGATGTTCCTGCAATTCTTCAGTACACAAGGGATTATTATCTTCTTGACCATGATGAAATCGTAACACTTTCACCTGACGGTGTTTCGTTCGTTGACGAACACCTTGATCCGATTGAAAAGGAACTTCAGACAGCCGACTGGGATATGGAGGCTGCCGAAAAGGGCGGTTATCCGCACTTTATGATTAAGGAAATCAACGAACAGCCCGAGGCTATCAGAACAACGATTATGCCGAGAATCAAAGAGGGACTTCCGTTCCTTGAGGAATGCGGCATCACAACGGAAACAATCAAGAATTTCAAAAATATCACAATCGTTGCCTGCGGTACTGCCATGCACGCAGGTATGGTCGGCAAGTATGTTATTGAGGATATCGCAAGAGTTCCCGTAAATGTTGACATTGCGTCCGAGTTCCGTTACAGAAATCCGATTGTAGGCGAGGGCGACCTTGTAATCATCATTTCACAGTCGGGCGAAACAGCCGACAGCCTTGCCGCAATGCGTCTTGCAAAGCAGAAGGGTGCCAAAACCCTTGCAATCGTAAACGCAAAGGGCAGTTCAATTGCCCGTGAGGCGGATATGCTCATCTACACACTCGCAGGTCCCGAAATTTCCGTTCCGTCAACAAAGGCATACATCACACAGCTTTCCGTTATGTATCTCTTTGCCTTTGAGCTTGCTCTTGCAAAGGAAACAATCAGCACAGCCGAGTGCAAGCGACTTGTTTCGGCTCTCACAAAAATGCCTGAGGCAGTTCAGTATGTAATCGACAACTGCGAGGATATCTGCAAGTTCGTTGCCACAAAGCTTGTTGCAACCGACAGCTTGCTTTACATAGGCAGAGGTCTTGACTATGCCCTTTCAATGGAGGGTTCACTCAAGCTCAAAGAGGTTTCGTACATTCACTCAGAAAGCTACGCCGCAGGCGAGTTGAAGCACGGCACAATTTCGCTTATTGACGAGGATGTTCCGGTTATCGCCGTTGCAACTCAGACAGGTATTATCCCCAAGACAATCAGCAATGTTGTTGAGGTTAAGTCAAGAGGTGCAAAGGTTATTCTTGTTTGTACAGACGCCTGTGTAAGAGAACTCAAGGACGGTGTTGCGGATTATGTTATCGAAATTCCGCATACAGACGAGCTTCTTATGCCGATTACAGCGGTTGTTCCACTCCAGATTCTTGCTTATTACACATCAATCAACAGAGGTATTGATCCCGATAAGCCAAAGAACCTTGCTAAGTCGGTTACTGTAGAATAAACGGCGGTCTTGTTTTTAATTGAAAATTGAAAATTGAAAATTGAAAATTTCGGTTGGCGGTGTGCCACCGCAGTCAATTCGAGAAGATAGTCAGATAAAGAAATTGCATTGATGCCCGATACGGCATTGATGCAATTTTTGTTTTATATGAAAGTGAATGTTTATTTATATAATTTTAATTTGTACAAATCTTTGCGTGGTTATCTGCAGGCGGATAATATCCGTACATACAGTTTTGCAACAACTTCCGTATATACCGAAAATATACAAAAACAGTCGGGCGAGAATGTTTTGCATTCTTGCGAATTGTCTTCTCGACCATAATTTTCCATTTTCCATTTTCCATTTTCCATTTTCAATTTTATGCACGCTCAGGCGTAATATGTTCTTTAATATCATACTGCATTCACGAATAGGGTACTCTTGTTTTCAAATTTAAACGGTAAAAACCTTGTATTTTTTTGACAGATTATGTATAATTAATTAGATATACATTCTAAAAAGCAGTATTGATGAATCTAATTTAGTTTCGGGGGAATATACGGACATGATGAAAACTGTTTTTAAAAGAGCTGTAACGCTTGCAATTTGTGCCGTAACGGTATTTTGCGGTATTTTTGCCTGTTCGGGCGCAACAAAAGATTACGAGATTCCGCAGATTGACGATATGACGCTTTCAATGCCTGACGGTATGAGCGCTGTTACAAGGGACAGTAAAAGCACAGATAAATATTTTTCCGTTTTCGGTCTTGACTATGACACAACAATGAAAACCTTTCAGAACGGAAATATCTATCTTCAGGGTATGGATAATATGTCATCGGTTATTCTGACCGTGACAATGACAAAAAATGAGAGCAGCGAGAATGTCGGCAACTATGCTCAGCTTTCTTCAAGCGAGCTTTCAAATATACGCAACAATTTTCTTAATTCCGACGAGTATCGGAGCTGTACTCCCGACCAAAAAGAAAAAGTTGTGTGGCTTGTGTTTGACGCAACTGCTCAGAGCAGTAAGGGCGATGTGAAAACCTTTATTGCCAACACGGTTTATGACGGTATGAACATTAATATCACAATGCAGAGAACAGAGGGTGATGTTACAACCGTTGACTACGATACTTTTTCCAAAATTGTATCTTCGGTAAAATTCAGCGACCTGCCGTTTTCAAAGGGATTTATTCCGTACATAATCATCGGCGGCGGTGTTATTATCCTTATTTTGATTGTACTCATCATAATTTTTGCCGTGAGAATCAGAAAGCATAAAAAGGCTAAGAAGAATAACGCTATTCTTGAGGAGCTTGCAGTCAAGTATAAACTCGGTGAAAAGGGTACGGACTACGACATTGACAATTTTGACGATTCTCCCGAAAAGCCCGATAAACGCTCAAAGAAAAAGCAGAGATATGCGGAAGAGGTTGAAGAAGAACCGGCTTTGCCGGGCAGAAGATATGCTCCCGAGCCGATAATCGAAAATATGGAAGAACCGGAAGAAATTACAAGTGAGTATTCAAACTTTGGTTATGATACGGACGATGCCAAGGAAAAAGAAATTGACGAGATAATCAACTCCGCAAAGGCTTACAAGAGTGAGCTTGAGCGTGAGGCATATAAAAACAACTACGGTTACGAGGAAAACAGCACGGAGGACGAAAAAAAAAAGGAGCCTACCGCAGCAGATACCTCAGAGACTGAACCCGAAAAAATTGACGAAAACGAAAAAGATAACGCAGAAACACCTGAAAAACACGAGGACATAAGCTCTTCGTCGGGTCCTACACTCGTTATTCCCGAGCCCGAACACGATCTTTTTGAAACAAGCGAGCCTGACGATATCGACCGTGAGGACGATGCCGATGTTGAAGAAACCGAGGAGGTTTCCGAACAAAAGCATCCGCTTGAAAAAAAGGTTGACAAGTACGCAAACATCATTTTCGGCAGTGACGATCCCGAGGAGAAAACCGGGGAAGAGGTTGATGATGAGGAGCTTGTAAGGGCAAAGGCTAAGAAAAACAAGTTTGACAGCGGTTATGACTTTTTTGACGAAGCTCCCAAAAAGTCAATGGGGGTTATCAAAAGCTCAGACCTCAGAGATGCCGAGGACGTTGATGTTATCGGCGAGGTTGAAAGAAAAGCAGAAACCATAAAGCAGAACGCTCTTGAAAAAGAGAATAATAAAGAAACCGAGGGTGAACCGAATGATAAACGGTCAACGGAAGAGGTTCTTGCCAATGTAGGCAAAAACATCGGTAATGCTCTCAGGGGCTTTGCAGGCGGAGTTAAGAATTTTGGCATTCACTGCGGATATTTCTGCAAGAATGTTTCAATAATGATAAAGCGTAAGCGTGCAATTGCCAAACGCAAAAAGGCAGAGGAAGAGAGAAGAGAGAGAGAAAGACAAAAGGCAGAGCGTGCAAGAATGCGTGCCGAAAGAGGCGAAAGTGACGGACTTGTTCAGGTTCACAGCAGAACCGACCGCCGCCCGCAGCAGAATCGCCGCCCTGCAAACAGAAACAAGAGAAGATAATTTCTTTTCTTAACGGAGGAAAAACATGGAAATGCTAATTAAAAACGCAGTGGTTGTTTCCCCTGCCGACAAGCTTAACGAAAAAACAGATATTCTCATAAAGGACGGTGTGATTGCCGAAATCGGCAGCGGCATTACATCAGACGGAGAGATTATTGATGCAGACGGTCTTTGTGCCGTTCCGGGATTTGTTGATATGCATGTGCATCTTCGTGATCCCGGCCAGACTCACAAAGAGGATATTATCACGGGATGCAAGGCGGCTGCCGCAGGCGGTGTTACAAGCCTGCTTGCAATGCCTAACACCAATCCCACAACCGACAGCCCCGAAATTGTAAAGTATATTCTTGACAAAGCTAAAGACGCCGACAGCCGTGTTTATGTTGCGGCAAGCGTTACCAAGGGGCTTAAAAGCGAAGAACCCACAGACATTGACGCTGTGAAAAGTGCAGGTGCAATAGCACTTACCGATGACGGCAGACCTGTTGAAAACACAAAGTATTTGAGTGACGCAATGAAAAAAGCTCCAAAGCTCGGCATGACAATTGTCGCACATTGCGAGGACTTGTTTCTTGCCGACGGAGGTAAAATTAACGAGGGCGAGGTTTCGGAAAAGCTCGGAGTCAAGGGAATCCCTGCCGGTGCCGAGGACTGCGGAACTGCAAGAGAAATTGCACTTGCCGCCGCTCTTAACGAGCCTATTCATATCTGCCATGTCAGCACCAAAACAAGCGTTGCACTTATCCGTGATGCCAAAAGGAGAGGTGTTAAGGTGACCGCCGAAACCGCTCCGCATTATGTTTCGCTCACGGACAGGGAGCTTTTAAGAGGTGACGCTGATTACAGAATGAATCCGCCTCTCAGAACTCAGGCTGATGTTGACGAGATTATCAACGGGCTTTGTGACGGCACACTTGACGCCATAGCAACCGACCACGCACCGCACACACCCGAGGAAAAGGCTGATTTTGTAAAAGCCCCCAACGGTTCAATCGGCATGGAAACCTCGTTTGCGGTCTGCAACACATACCTGGTTAAGACAGGCAAAATGACGCTTTCACAGCTTGTTGAGAAGATGAGTGTTAATCCTGCAAGGATTTTGAAAATCAACGCAGGCACACTTTCAGTCGGTGCAAATGCCGATGTTGTTCTTATAAATCCCGATGAAGAATGGACAGTTGATGCTGGTAAACTTCACGGCAAAAGCAAGAACACCCCGTTCAAGGGCAGAACCCTCACAGGTAAAGTCAAAAAGACAATCCTCGGCGGTAAGGTAGTTTTTGAAGATTGAGTTTGTTTTAATTGTAGATGTTGATACGATTAAAATTGTGCAAACGGTAGCTGTACTACGCTCGGGCATAAATGTTTTTTATTTGTCAAACTGTCTGCACGAATTGGGGACGGCGGCTCGCCGTGTTCGCTCACCAAATAAATTTAATTTAATATAAACTTTAACATAAAGGAGTAAAATTATGGCACAGAAAGGCGACCTCCTGTCGGTAAGACAGGATATCAGAGTAGTAGACGCAACAATCCGTGACGGCGGTCTTTGTAACGATTTCAGATTTGACGACAAATTTATCAAGGCTCTTTACAATGCAAATGTTAAAGCCGGTGTTGATTATATGGAATTCGGCTACAAGGCATCAAAGGAAATCTTTAACGAAGAAGATTTCGGTAAGTGGAAATTCTGTAACGATGCAGATATCAGAAAAATTGTAGGCGACAACAAGACTCCTCTTAAAATCGCTGTTATGGCTGATGTCGGCAGAACAGATTTTAAGAAGGATATTATCGCAAAGAAGGACAGCCCGATTGACCTCATCAGAGTTGCAACATACATCAACGCAATTCCTGCGGCTGTTGAAATGATTGAGGACGCTGCAAAGAAGGGCTACGAAACAACAATCAATATTATGGCTGTTTCAAAGGCAAGAACCGAGGATATTACAGCGGCTCTTGAAACTCTCGGCAAAACTCCCGTAAACGCTTTCTACATTGTTGACAGCTACGGCGCACTCTATCCCGAGGAGTCAAGACGACTTGCAGACCTTTACTGCTCAATTGCCGACAAGTACGGCAAGTCGGTCGGTATTCACGCTCACAACAACCAGCAGCTTGCTTTTGCCAACACAATTGAGGCTATGACGCAGGGCGTCAGCTACCTTGACGCAACCGTTGACGGCATGGGCAGAGGCGCAGGCAACTGTGCGCTTGAACTTCTCCTCGGTTTTCTCAAGAACCCGAAGTATCAGGTTGCTCCTATTCTCAAAATCATTGAGGAGTACACCCACAAGTTTAAGGCTGAGGGCGTTAAGTGGGGTTACGATATTCCGTACCTTCTCACAGGTCAGTACAACACACATCCCCGTCCTGCAATTCAGTTCGTAAAAGAGGACAGACAGGATTATTACAAGTTCTCAAATGAACTTTATGATATTATCAACAGCTAAAAATAATTCGCCACTACAGAATAACAAAAAATGAGGAGAATCACTATGGCATTTGACAGACTTATCGAAAACATTGTAAAAATGCAGAATCCTACGGTTGCAGGTCTTGACCCTAAGCTTGACTATGTTCCCGAATCAATCAAAACAAAATGCTTTGAAAAGTATGGCAAGACGCTTGAGGGTGCGGCTGCTGCACTTTTTGAATTCAACAAGGCGCTTATTGACGCACTTTATGATATTGTTCCTGCCGTAAAGCCACAGGCTGCATATTATGAAATGTACGGCTGGCAGGGTGTTAAGGCTCTTTGTGACACAATCGCTTATGCAAAGTCAAAGGGTATGTTCGTTATCACAGACGGCAAGCGTAATGATATCGGCACAACTATGGAGGCATATGCTACGGCACACCTCGGTCATACAGATGTTGCAGGCGAAAGCATTGATGCATTCGGCGCAGACGCACTCACGGTAAACGGCTACCTCGGAACAGACGGTATCAAGCCGCTTGCAAAAATTTGCGATTCGGACGACAAGGGCATTTTTGTTCTTGTAAAAACTTCAAACCCAAGCTCGGGCGAACTTCAGGATATGAAGCTTGAAACAAATGAGAGCGTTTATGAGCATATGGGCAAGATGTGTGAAGGCTGGGGCGAAGACCTTATGGGTAAGCATGGCTATTCGGCAGTAGGTGCAGTTGTGGGTGCAACATATCCCGAACAGCTCGGTGAAATGAGAGCAAAACTTCCGCACACATTCTTCCTTGTTCCCGGTTACGGTGCTCAGGGCGGCGGTGCCGATGATGTTAAAAACGCATTTGACGAAAACGGTCTTGGTGCAATCATCAACTCAAGCCGTGGCATTATGTGTGCATGGAAAAAGCAGGGACTTACAGAAGATGACTTTGCCGTTGCCGCTCGTAAAGAGGCTGAGCGTATGAGAGATGAAATCGTTGGTTGCATCGGCAAAATTAAGCTTGGCTGATTCATTTGCACAACAGAATCACGAAATTTTTCGTTTTTTATGCTTTAGTGCTATGAATTTATTGACTTTAGCGTGCTAAAAGCGTATAATTTAAGTGTATTTATTTTTACAACTATATTTTTAAATTTTCTTTAAAAAGGGAGATATCAGAAATGGCAAGAGTATATAATTTTTCGGCAGGTCCTTCAATGCTGCCTGAGTCTGTGCTTAAAAAAGCAGCGGCAGAAATGCTCGACTACGAAGGCAGTGGTCAGAGCGTTATGGAAATGTCACACCGCTCAAAAATTTACGGTACAATCATCGAGGGTGCCGAGGCTCTTTTGAGAGAGGTTATGAACATTCCTGACAACTACAAGGTTCTTTTCCTTCAGGGCGGTGCGTCAACACAGTTTGCGGCTATCCCTATGAACCTTATGACAAAGAGCGGTAAGGCTGATTATGTTATCACAGGTCAGTGGGCTAAAAAGGCTCATGCAGAGGCTGCCCGTTACGGTCAGGCTAATGTTGTTGCTTCATCGGCTGACAAGACCTTCACATACATTCCAAAGCTTGATCCTTCAACATTCACAAAGGATGCTGACTATTTCTACATTTGCATGAACAACACAATTTACGGTACTGTTTATCACGAGCTTCCCGACACAGGTGATGTTCCGCTCGTTGCAGATATTTCTTCCTGTATTCTTTCAAGACCGATTGATGTTTCAAAATTCGGCGTTCTCTATGCAGGCGCACAGAAGAACATGGCTCCGGCGGGTCTTACGGTTGTTATCGTTCGTGAGGATCTTATCGGCAACGCTATGGATATCACTCCTACAATGCTTAACTGGAAAACTCACGCTGACAACGGTTCAATGTTCAACACACCGCCTTGCTACACAATTTACATTGCAAAGCTTGTTCTTGAGTGGATTAAGAACGAGGTTGGCGGTCTTGATAAGATGTATGAAATCAACAAGAAGAAGGCTGACCTTCTCTACGGTTTCCTCGATTCTTCAGAGCTTTTCAAGGGTACTGTTGTTCCCGAGGATCGTTCGCTTATGAATGTTCCGTTCGTTACAGGTGACGCTGACCTTGACGCTAAATTCGTTAAAGAGGCTACTGAAAACGGTCTTGTTAATATCAAGGGTCATCGCACAGTCGGCGGTATGAGAGCTTCAATCTACAACGCTATGCCTTATGAGGGCGTTGAAAAACTCGTTGAGTTTATGAAGAAGTTCGAGGCTGAAAACAAGTAATTATTGAATATTATGATATAACGGGCGAACGCTGTTCGCCTGTTATTGTAAATTCTTAAAATAAAAAATTAAAAAATATAGTATAAGAATACATAAATAGTGAAGAAGGCTGTTTTTATCTTGAATGTTGAAGGATTCTCCGAAAACCGTTGATACACAAGGGATTGAAGCCCTTCAAGATATATTGAAGGGAGTAACGAAATGACAAAATTTCTGAATTACTTAGCACGAAGATTTCACAGTGAATCATCTGAAGAAGTCACAGATCAACTAAAATTGTGGGCGGTGTGTGATAAGTTGCATAATAGCAATTTGATTAACCGTATTCCCAGTAAAAGAGTATACGAATACTATCTGTTTTTTTGCAAGATTTACAATTATGAAGCTGTATCGCAAATTGCATTTTCCCGTTTCCTTTGCCGGTGGTTCCCGTATAAAACATTTGTAAGACGGATGTGGGCTGATGGTGAAAGGAAAAATGTACGGTATTTCAGCAAAAAAGATTGATCCGTTCTACATCTGTGCCGCTGAAAAAACCTTTAATATCAAGACTTTTGAAGATTTTTAGAACACATCACAGATGTCTTTATTACTTAAATAATAAATAATAAAAAATATATAGATATATAAGTATATAAGAGAATGGGGCTTTACATCTGTGATGTGTTCCACTTTAATCCGCAAACCCACATGAATACTGGAATTTCCGATGATACACATTACCTCTCATTCTTTCAGCCCCGGATCATTTGGAATTGATCCGGGGCTTTTTCTGCCTTTGGGAATACGATAGTAACAAGAACAGCGGGAAACACCTGAAAAGTCAAGGGATTCCCGCTGTTTTGCGTTTATTGTGTGATAAAAGCACCCGTTTTGTTGCCGTTGCGTTCACTTGCCGCCTGTGGTATGCTGTTGGTATACCGGAAGGGGGGGTGAATGCCTTGGGGAAAGGATATACATACAGATGCCCAAACTGTGGGTTGGAAAAGGAATTGCTTACGGGTATAGGCTTCATGTCCCTGCTGGAAGCCGCCACAGAGCGGGAAAGCGTGTTGGCGGGTATCTATGGCCCCAAGGCACAAGCGGCCCTTGTAGCCCATCCTGAAGCCGCTTTGGAAGTAGAACACGCCCTATTCCAATGCGGAGCCTGTGGAAAGCTGGAAAGCCGCTTGGCCGTCACTATAAAGGCCGCTGTTCGGGTTCCAATTCACCAGCGGTGTGAGTGTGGGAAAATCATGCACCGGATCAGAGCGGGGAAAGATATTGTTTGCCCCAAATGCAAACACCCCTTTGAAGCAACTGATCTGATAGCCGTTACCATGTGGGATTGAAGGGCGGTGGGATCGGTGCTGTTCTACAAACAAAATAAAACCGATCAGATTTGGTGGGTAGACACTTCGGAATGGGATGGATATTTCTTATTCAGCTTTGACCGGAAAGAAGTTTTCAATCTGTTTGCCGATTATCCCCACAAGCTGACAGCGGAACAAAAGGAAATCTTTGATCAAGAAAATCCATTTTGGGCTGACTTTTTCAAAGATAGACAACGGGGGCTTTGATTATGAACTATGAAAAGGTTTTGGAATATGCAAAATCAGAAGGCTATGATGGCGCTGAATACTTAGGGCGGTATCATGGTTTCTTCTGCTATGCACCGTTCTATGATCTTCCGGTTGGTGAAGCTGTTCCACCAACCGGGTTGCCCTGTCTAATCTTGGTGGATCAGGCCGGGAACATTCACCTTTCTTCACCTGAAGAAGCTGTTCTTTATGGTGATGGAATTAGGAAACAGCTTGAAGAAGATTTTGTTGGGTGGTTCGGTGGGCGGATGTATTATGCCTGCCCTTCCGGTTGGCCCATTTATGCCCACAGGGGCCGGGATTATCATTTGGATGAAAATATTGCTGATCCTGAAGCTATTATGAAAGCCAGCTTGGATCAAGGTAAAAACCTTCTGATCGAAACCTTTCCCGCTGTGGATTTATACCCTGATCCTGATGTGGTGTATTGAGTTCAGGGCGGATGAAAAAATAGCGTACTAAAACCGTACTACCTGAAGTTCAGAGATTGTTTTAAGCGTTTATTTCAGATTGAATATCATGAACTTTTTGCCGGATTTGCCCCATATTTTCCGCAAAAGACACACTTTTCAGCTATGTTCAGTGTAAGCGGAAACAGAGTGGGAGTGATTGCACCAGACCTGTAAACAAATCACCCACTGCTCGTGCTCATGTAGGAGGGATCAATTGTGAAGGCAGTTTTTTCAACAAGTGACTGGCCTAATGGCTATACAAATTGTTTGTGCGAAAACTCAAACAGCATCTCACAAAAACGACAAGCTTCGTACTTGTTGCATCTGATTTCTCCTGTCATCCACGCTCACTCCATTTTCTGAACCTGACACTCCACGAGTTGGAGAGGAATGGCATTGTGTTTGATCACTCCACCATTGTGGACTATGAAATAACGCCGGAGGAGGCAAATACGCTTATCCAAAATGCGGATTTGGTTTTGCTTCCCGGCGGGTCCACGCTTAAACAGATCGCGTCCATTCGCGAGTACGGTCTTGAAGAGGCCCTCCGGGACAGAGCGGGCGTCACATTCGGTATCAGCGCAGGGGCCATCAACATGGCGCAGAGAGTTGTGCTGGCAAAGAACATCAATGATGATAAACCGGAACTCAGCATTTACAATGGCATTGGGCTGGTGGATTTTTTCATTGAGCCGCATCTGAATGAATCAACAGCTGCGCATATTGCAGAAATTCAGGAGGGTGCAAAGCATGCTCCGATATACGGCCTGTACGATGAGTCCTTTATCCTCGTTGTCAATGGTGAAAAGGAATTTTATGGCGCCTGCAGGCTCTTTGGAGCAGAACATATGGAGTGAGTTATGCGGACATATGACGCGATTCGTGCAATTGGCAACAGGGTCATTGGGGATAATCTGTGCGACGCAATTCTCCTGAAGGGCTCCATTGGGCGCGGAGATGATGATGAATACTCCGATGTCGATATGTACCTGGTGGTTGCCCCCGAAAACATGGATGCTGTTTTACAAAAGCGGTGCGAGTACCTTTCAGCATACAAGGAAATTGTTTATCTTGAGGATGTTGACTTTGGCCTGCCACAAAAAGTAACCATATATGCGGATGCGCTTCATGTGGATTTGTATGTTGCCCGCAAGGAACAGATTGGACATACAGACCCAATTCAAGTCTGGTATGACCCCAAGGGGCTGTTTAATAACTATACATACCACAGGGCCGATATGGCAGAAGAGAAAATTGCCGCATATTTTTCGGACGTATTGTACTGCTTTGTGGAAGCCGATACCGCATACAAGCGGAAAAACTATGCGTGGGCGGCAAAAATCATGGGAAACGCCATAGCCGAAGCAGCCATTCTGCTCCGCTATCCCTATGACAAAAAATATGCGTTCCTTGGTCTCAAGAAAATCAATGAGATCATTCCTCCACAGCAATACCGGCTGCTGGAAGCCGCCTATGCCCATTTGGGCAAGGATGGCTTCAGCCGGTCGAATGGTTATCTGATTCGCACGCTGGAGGCATTCATCACCCACACGGACGCGTCCATGCAGGGCAGACTGGATATGCAGCTGTTTGCCTGGGTAAAGGGGAACTTAGGGGGACTCTTATTCCCGGAAAGCAGCTAGCTTACAGCCAATAACCGTCTTTTTATAGATGTCCAGCGTATGGCAGGTATGCAAAAGAGGTCTTACCGACTTACAAAATCGGCGAGACCTCTTTTATTTTTGTATGCCAGGGGTCTGCCGCCAGTGGGGTACGCGGCAATGGGGGCCGGCCGGGGTGCGATTCAGTGGAAGCTGGGAGAGCGTATAATTCCATCTGAACAGCACATTCCTCTTCCTCCACAGGAAAATTACCAGGCCCCCTTTCCGCCCTCCCTCGAAAAAGCGCCCCAGGATTGACAGAATTCTCCAACCACGCTATGATAGGGGACAGCCGCCCCCGCTTCCCGGGCGGCATGCGGGAGAGAGGTGGGCTGCATATGAAAGGTCAAAAGCGCGCAAAATTAATGCTGACAGCCGCCATGGTAATCTTCGGTACACTGGGTCCCTTTGTCCGAAATATCCCCGTCTCCTCCGGTGAGTTGGCTCTCTACCGGGCTGCTATGGCCGCTCTGGTCATTGCACTGTACCTGTTGGCCGCCAGGCGGCAGGTTGACTGGGCGGCTGTCCGGCGGGAGTTGGTGCTGCTGCTGGCCTCCGGAGCGGCCATGGGGGTCAACTGGATTCTGCTCTTTCAGGCGTATCAGCACACCACTGTCTCCGTGGCCACCCTCAGCTACTACTTTGCCCCGGTCATCGTCACCGCCGCCTGCCCCCTGCTCTTTCATGAAAAGCTGAGCAGCAGGCAGCTGCTCTGCTTCGTCATGTCCACTGCCGGACTTATCCTGGTTATCGGCTTAGCCGATCTGGACGGGGGGCAGGCAAACCGCACCGGCGTTCTCTTCGCTCTGGGTGCCGCCGTACTGTACGCAGCGGTAATTCTACTCAACAAATACATCCGACGGACGACAGGGATCTGCCGCACCCTGTTTCAACTGCTGGCGGCTGTTCTGGTGCTGATCCCCTACGTGGCGGGTACCAGCGGCGTGACCCTGGGCGGCCTGAACAGCACCGGCTGGGCATGCCTTCTGGTGGTGGGCCTGGTCCACACGGGCATTGCCTACTGCCTCTACTTCTCCGCGCTGGGGCAGCTGCCCGGGCAGGAGGCCGCTATCCTCAGCTATATGGACCCGCTGGTGGCGGTGTTGATATCTGTATGGGTGCTGGGGGAACCCATGGCTCCCACCCAGCTGCTGGGGGGCGCCCTCATTTTGGGCTTTACCCTGTGGAATGAACTGGCCCCCTCCGCCCCGCAGCGGCCCTAAGAGCAGCTTGACACCTCACCCCACAGCGAGCGCGTCTTCTTCATCCCCACCCCTGCCCTGGGTCTTTGGATCAATCGGGAGAATTTTTAACCACCTTCATAAAAGGGCCGGGAGCAAGAAATTCATCTTGCTCCCGGCCCTTTTGTGGAGAGGCGCCTCACATATCCCTGAGGCAGTCCCGGTTTTTTAAAAAATATTCCACGCCGGAGCAGAGGGTGGTCGCCACGATCACCGCCACACAGAGGGTATTCATCCACTTGGCAATGGGCAGAAACATGAGGACAATACACACCATGGTGGAGGCGGTCTTTACCTTGCCGGACCAGCCGGCAGCAATCACCCGGCCCTGGTCACTGGCCACCATGCGCAGGCCGCTGACGGCAAACTCCCGGAGGATCACAATCAGCAGCGCCCAGCCGGGCATTTGGCCATTCTCCACAAACCACAGCATGGCGGCCGTCACCAGCATCTTATCCGCCAGGGGGTCCGCAAACTTGCCGAAGTCGGTAATCAAATGATATTTTCTGGCAATCTTTCCGTCCAGAAGATCGGTGAGGCTGGCCAGGATAAAGATAGCCAAGGCGATATAAGCCGCCCCCGGCACATCCAGATACAGCACCAGCAGGAAGGGCAGGATCATCAGGATCCGCAGCAGGGTCAGCTTATTGGGCAAATTCATGGCAGAACTCTCCTTTGATGGTATCAGAGCCGGCTGGCCGCCGGCCCGGGAGCACCGGAGGAGATCTCCGCCGGTTCCCTGGAAAAAGAGACGCTGGCCGAAAGCTGGTCATCCAGCCGCCGGTAGAAATCCAGATAGCAGGTGATGCGCTCACGCCACATGGCAGCGGCGGTAGCTGTGGCGAAGGGCAGGGCCAAATATCCCTCCAGCCGCTCCAGAGTCTTCTCCACATGGGTCCGCTTCTCCGCCAGGTTCAGCTTGCGAAAGCCGATGGTCTCCAAGGTTTCATAGAGCCGATACACATCGAAGCGGTCAATATTATCCGCGTCCCCCACCGTACAGGCGAAAGCCGTCCGGTCCCCGGGGAAGTCCGCCTTGTCGTCCACATGGATAGCAACACCATAGCAGATCTCCTCCACCGTCCCCGCCGCAAGTCCCAGCTGCTCCAGAAAGGGGCGGGCAATACGGGCGGAAGCCCGGCCATGGTCCTTCCAGTCCGCCTCCCCGGTAAAGTCCCGGCCGTAACTCACATCGTGGAGGAGACAGGCGATGGTCATGGCCTCCTGATCCATCCCCTCTACCCCGGCAATGGCGCGGCCAATGCGGGCCACCCGAAAGGTGTGCTCCAGCCGGTAGGCCAGGGCCTCGGGATGCTCCGCGAAATAGAGGCTCCCGGCCAGCTGTTCCCGAAGGAACGCTTCCGTTTTCCCGATCCGCTCCGTCATGCCTCCACCGCCTCGCCGGTCAACTCTCCATCCATAACTCCTGTGACGCGGACCGGGACAAAGGCCCCCGCCTCCACCGGCTTCTCCGCGGTAAAGTAGATCTTTCCATCCACATCCGGGCTCTCCGCCCAGCTGCGGCCCACATAGCACATGGCCTGACCGTCAAAGCCCTCGCAGAGGACCTCCACCACCTCACCCTGCATCTCCTCGTTCCACTGGTCCATGATCCGGGACTGGATGTCCACCACCAGTTCCGCCCGGCGGACCGCCTCCTCCGTGTCCACACGGTCCATTTGGGCGGCGGGCGTCCCCTCCTCCGGCGAGTAGGGAAATACCCCCGCCCGGAGTATCCGCTCCTGACGCAGAAAATCGCAGAGTTCCTCAAACTCCGCCTCCCCTTCGCCAGGCAGGCCGGTAATGATGCTGGTGCGGAGCACCAGGCCGGGAATCCGCTGCCGCAACTGACGCAGCAGCCCCTGGATATAGGCCTTGTCCCCCCGGCGGTTCATCCGCCGCAGAATTTCGTCGTTGCAGTGCTGGAGAGGAATATCCAGGTACTTCAAAATTTTCGGCTCCCGGGCGATCACCTCAATCAGGCGGCTGTCCATCTGGTCGGGATAGAGATAGTGGAGACGGATCCAGTGGAAATCCAGCTGACAGAGGGCCTCCAGCAGATCCGCCAGGTGGTGCTGCCCGTCCCAGTCGGTTCCGTAGCGGGTGATATCCTGGGCAATGACGATCAGTTCCCTCACCCCTCGCCGGGCCAGATCCCCGGCCTCCTCCAGCACCCGCTCCATGGGGCGGCTGCGGTACCTGCCCCGCAGCTTGGGAATGATACAGAAGGCGCACCAGTTGTCGCAGCCCTCCGCAATGCGCAGATAGGCATACCAGGGAGGCGTGGTCAGCACCCGGTCAAACTCGTCCACAGCCGCGTCAATATCACCGAACAGGGCCGGGCGCTCCCCGGCCATAACAGCCTGGATCGCGGGGACAATGTCCTTGTAGCTGCCGGTGCCCAGAATTCCGTCCACCTCCGGCAGTTCCGCCGGAATCTCCTTCTGGTACCGCTGGGTCATGCAGCCGGTGACAAGAATTTTTTTCAGCGCCCCGGCCTGCTTCAGTTCCGCCATGCGGAGAATATGCTCAATGGCCTCCTCATTGGCGCTGGTGAGAAAGCCGCAGGTGTTCACCACCGCCACGTCGGCACCGGCGGGATCGGCGGCCACGGTATAGCCGGCCTGACGGCACAGTTCCATCATCTGCTCACAGTTGACCACGTTTTTCGCGCAGCCAAGAGAGATAAAATGGATGGTATAGGGCATGAAATTACCTCCTTTTTGCCGGCTTACGCGGCAAAACTCATTCTGCATTCCACAGCGGCACGGCGCAGGGGCCGACCGGCCCTGTCAGATATCCTCCTCAATCTCTCCGTAGCGGCTCAGGGCGGATTTTACCTCGCCCCAGGAAAAGCCCCGACGGAGAAGCGCATCGCAAGTGCGCTTGCACTCTCTGGGATCGCTGAGATCCCCCCGGCAGCGCTTCTGAATCAGGGCGTCCAGCACCTGGGCGCTGTCCGGCAGTTCCTCCAGCGCCGCGTCCCACAGCGTCTGGGGCACCCCACGGCGGCGAAGCTCCTCCTT